>Ga0070697_100000018_pt1 | contig 140702 bp, 103 predicted proteins | sample KBSK1501metaG_FD_65475 | JGI IMG/M metagenome (GOLD analysis project Ga0070697, IMG submission 65475) | Corn, switchgrass and miscanthus rhizosphere microbial communities from Kellogg Biological Station, Michigan, USA - KBS K1-50-1 metaG | ecosystem: Host-associated > Plants > Roots >...
ATCGTCGACTCCAGGTCGCGTGGTATGCCGAAACTCCGACCGCGATCCATAACCCACCCTCCATTGAAGTTAGCTTTAGGCATGGCCGAAGCGAACAGACTGATCGCCAGGACCATGGCGACCGCGCTGATAGTTTTGGTCATTTTCACTCTCCTTCACTTTCTTAGACGCGTTTAAAAACAAATTCATCTGTTACTGAGCGCTCAGCGACCTCAACGTCGTCTCGTCCTTGATCAAAATGCGATTGCCGAGCACGACCGGGTGTGCCCAAGTCGGGCTATTGGCAACTGTATATTGCACGGAGGGCGCATATTCTTTCGCGTTCACAGGGACAACGATCAGGTTGGCTTCATTCGTAAGCGCCAGGAAAGACGAGCCGCCAACGTTCAGTATCGCCGCGTTTTCACCCATTCGTCCCGGACCTTGCCAGAGAGTCTTGCCGGTATCGGCATCAAGTGCAAAGAACTGACCTTTCTTCAAAGCCGAGAAGCCAAATAGGGTGTTACCCTGCAAGACCGGGGTGCTCATATACAACATGTTTTCTTTGTTGTTCCACACTTCCTGAGGCACGATCTGTTCCCCTTGTTTTGTCAGACGGATCGCAATCAGGCCCTGCTTCTCTCGTGCAAAAATCAGCATATCTTTGTAGGAAATTGCCGTAATGTTGTTCTCATCGTATTCAGTCTTCGAGGGTAGTTTCCACAGCAGCTTCCCGTTCGCTGGATCCACGCCGACAAGATTCTGCTGCATAAAAGTTACGAGCTGACGCACGCCGGCAAGCTTCACCAGAATTGGTGATGCATAAGCCGGACCGTCCATGTCGTTAGTCCATTTCATGGCGCCGGTTTCCGCATCGAAAGCGATGAGCGCGCCCTTGTTCTCGCCGCCAACATGCGCAATGACCAGGCCGCGGTCAACGATCGGCGACATAGCGGTGCCATAGGCGGGCCAGGTCTTTGGGTATTGTTTGGAAAACTCATGTCTCCACTTCAGTTTTCCAGTGCGAGCGTCGTGAGCGGAAAGCACGCCACTGATACCCAGGGTGTAGACGCTGCCATTGCTGACCACGGGGGTAGACTTTGGTCCTTTCCCATGGGCCGTCGCCGCCGGGTGCATCTCAAACGATATTGGTTGACTCGATCGCCAAAGCTCTTTGCCCGTGGCCGCTTCGAGACTGAGAAGCGTTTCTTCTTCACCCTGACGGGCGAAGACGTAGATCTTGCCGCCGGCTACTACCGGCGAAGAATGACCCAGCCCGACGGTAACCTTCCAATCTTCCTTCAGAGCTTTGGGCCACTGCGAAGAAAGCGCGGGAGCGCTGCCGTCGCGATTGGGGCCACGCCATTGGGGCCAATCCTGCGCATAGCAAGGCGCCGTAAAAAGGATTGTTGTGAACATTGCCAAAACTGTGGACCGGAAACGAATTGCGTTCATGATGGGAACCTCCCGGAGTAAGTTAAGATTGCGGATTTCGGATTGCTGATTGCTGATTTAAGTCCGCAACCGCAATCAGCAATCTTCAACGAAAGGACCTGGATAGCACATCGGACGCTACATCCGATAAGAGTCATGCAGGTTGTTTCAAACTTACCAACCGAAGCAGTGGCCCTGTCATAAAGGTCGTGGTCAGGGCCATGATGACCATCATCACAAAAATCCGCGCGGACAAAATCCCGAGATCATAGCCAATATTCAAGACAACCAACTCCACCAGTCCACGCGTGTTCATCAAGACGCCGATTGAGAACGAGTCGCGCCAATTCATATTCGTCCAGCGAGCCATCAGCATGCTGCCGCCGAGCTTGCCGGTTACCGCCACGACAATTATTCCGAGGCACATTAGCCACCCGAACCAATCGTTGAGCAAAGTAATCTGTGTCCGTAGACCAGTAAACACAAAGAACAGTGGCAGCAGGGCGGCTGAACTAAAAGCCTCGAGTTGATCCTTGAGAAAAACACGAAAGCCGGAAACGTTTGGCATCACGACTCCTGCCAGGAAGCCACCGAATAGCGCGTGGATACCGATGCCTTCAGTAACCCAGGCGGAAGCCAGTACAAATGCCAAAATTCCGGCGAGTAACCCGCGGGCGCGCTTTCGATCCGCGATTCGTTTCTCAATCAACGGCGCCAGTCGGGGCTTAATGACAAAAAGCATGACACAAATGAAAATCAGGGTGAAAGCAATCGTGGCCACCGAAGACGCGAGATCGCTGGATTTCGCGATGGCAATTACAAAAGCAAGAATGCACCAGGCTGAAACATCGTCGACCGCTGCGCAGGCAAGTGCAATGCTCCCCAAACGTGATTGCGACATCCCTCGGTCTTCCAGAATCCGCGCCAGTACTGGAAAGGCCGTAATGCTCATTGCGATTCCCATGAAAAGCGCAAAAGCAACGAATGACGTACCGGCCGGCGCGAGCGTCGGGTAAAGTAGCAGCGCCAGTGCCGCTCCCAAAAGAAAAGGGACGACAATACTGGCATGACTGACCATGACAGCCGCGGAGGCTTTCTCGCGCAGGTGTTGGATGTCCACTTCCATGCCTACAACAAACATGAATAGTACGACGCCTATTTGGCTCAACACACCAAGTGTGGGCAGCGAAGAAGAGGGAAACAGAAAGGCCATCGCTCCGGGAGAAAGCAAGCCCAGCACTGATGGACCCAGAGCAATTCCCGCAATCATTTCGCCCATCACCGGTGGCTGTCCGATTCTGCGAAACACCGCTCCGACGAGGCGCGCGACAACGATGATTACGATTATTTGGAGCAGCAAAATGCTGAGCGCGTTTCTGATGTTTCCTCGCAGGATCCTGCCCACAAATGTCTTCGCCGGTTGAGGCTCTGCGGCAGAGCTGACGGTTGCGGCTGTCGACGTTGATTGGCCGGCTGGTTTCGCCACAGAGTCTCCCTTGTTCAGACGGGAACCGGTTGCCAATATGAGCCACATCCCCGCGCCAAACACGACGAGCAGGATTGGGTAATAGAGAAAGCTTCGCGAATTATGAGTTCTGGGGTTGCTCAAATGGGCTGTGCTCGCTTGCTCTCGGACGAATTTTCTCTTTCCTTAAACTATTAGGCGGCTGAAACGTATTACTCCCCGCGGGCTGAAATAGTTTCCAGATACAACGCACCTGAATAGCCAGGCAACTTAACAGACGTAACCCGACTTAGAGAAGAGTTTTCAGCGACCTATGTTCGGCTCGTGAAACGGGAAATGTAACCCGAAAAAGCGACGTTTGATCCGCGGTGGTTTAGATGTTACTTTCGTTTACGAGTTGGATCATAAACGATCTCTCGAAATTTATTTTGCTTAAAAGTAAACCTCGAGTATCAGAATCCAAAATCTCGCAGGAATTCCGAATTTTGGTACGTCTACAAGGCCTTAAAAGAAAGCGTAATGACGACTAATACGACTGGGACAGGCACGGAAGTCGGGAATTATTTTGTCTCCAACTACCCACCATTTTCGCAGTGGAAGCCGGAGTACGTCGGGGACGCAATCGAGGCGCTGGATCAAGCACCGCGCACCGAAGATCCATTCGGTCTTTATCTTCATATACCCTTCTGCCGCAAGCGCTGCAAATTTTGTTACTTCAAAGTCTATACCGACAAGAATGCCGGCGAAATCGAACTCTATCTTGATGCGCTAATCAAAGAGGCCGAGCTCTACGGCCGCAGGAGCGCCCTTCAGGGCCGGCAACTCCGCTTCGCCTACTTTGGTGGCGGGACACCTTCTTATATCAGCGAAAAGCAGCTTCATTATTTGGTCGAAGGTCTTAATCGTCACGTGAGTTGGAATAACGCCGAAGAGGTGACCTTCGAATGTGAGCCCGGCACCTTGAGAAAATCGAAGCTAGAGACCTTGAAGGAAATCGGCGTCACGCGCCTGAGCCTCGGGGCAGAACATTTCGACGATGACATTCTTGTCGCCAACGGTCGCGCTCACCTTTCTGCTGAGATCTACGACGTCTATGACCTGGCTCGCAAAGTTGACTTTCCTCAAATCAACCTCGACCTGATCGCCGGAATGGTCGGTGAAACGGAAGCGAAGTGGCGCGACACGGTCCGTCGTACTGTCGAGTTGCAGCCAGACTCCGTGACCATCTATCAGATGGAACTGCCTTACAATACGGTCATCTCGCAGGAGATCATCAAGCAGGGTGCAGTGTCACCAATCGCCGACTGGGAAACAAAACGTCGCTGGTTGGATTTCGCCTTTGATGAGTTCCAGGCGCGGGGCTATCGGATTGCCAGTGCGTATACGGTGGCGACGACTGAGAAACCATGCCGGTTCATTTACACAGATGCTCTCTGGCACGGCGGCGATATGATAGGTCTTGGCGTTTCGTCGTTTTCGCACTTCGATGGCGTCCATTTTCAGAATGCGCATAGCTTCGAGGAATACCTCGCCTTGCTCGACAAGGGCCAGCTCCCGCTGTTGCGGGCGCTGACTCTGACTGCAAAACAGAAGCTCATCCGCGAAATGATCCTGCAACTAAAGACGGGAGCAATTGAGGTCGAATACTTTCGCGGCAAGTTTGGCGTCGATGTTTGGAACGAATTCAAGCCAGTCTACGAACGACTGGACAGCGAAGATCTGGTGGAGCGGCACAACGGGTCGATTAATCTCACCCGCAGTGGTCTGCTACAGGTCGATCATTTTTTGTCTGAATTCTTTGAACCTGAATTGAAAGCAGTGCGATACGTATAACAAAACGTTTCAAGTCTCAAGTTCCAAGTTCCAAGTTCCAAGTTCAGTTTTGGAATCGGAAGCTGAACTGTTGGAACGGAAACTTGGAACTTGAAACTTGAAACCAAGAATGGATATGAAGACTAACTATGATGTGATCGTGATTGGTGGCGGACCCGCCGGCAGCACCATTGCCAGCATCCTCGCGCGCGAGGGCCGCAGCGTGGTGCTATTTGAGAAGGAGCGGTTTCCACGTCACCATATCGGCGAGTCATTGATGACCGATACTTACTTTACCTTCCAGCGCATGGGTTTACTGGAAAAGCTCAAGGCTAGTCCGTTCGTGCGGAAATACAGTGTTCAGTTTGCCAATCCAGCGGGCAGGGAATCGCGGCCCTTCTATTTCTTTGAGGCCAATCATCATGAGTGCGCCGTGACCTGGCAGGTGACGCGCGCGCAGTTTGACTTGATGCTGATCGAGCACGCGGCCGAGCAGGGCGCCCAGGTCTACCAGGAGACGCAGATCAAGCGGGTGCTGTTTGACGGAGAACGAGCTTACGGCGTCGAAGCGGGCCTGACGAACGGTTCGCTTCAGGAGTTTCACGCGCCCGTCGTTGTGGATGCGACCGGGCAGACCGCAATGCTCTCAAATAAGCTTGGTTGGCGAGTTCGCGATCCCAAACTCAAAAAGGCCGTTCTCTATTCTTACTTCAAGGGCGCACACCGCGAACCGGATCTCAACGGCGGTGCGACACTGGTGTTGCGTACGCCGCAGGGCAGCAACGGCTGGTTCTGGTATATACCACTCGAGAACGACATCACTAGTGTCGGTGTAGTCGCGAATCCCGAATATCTGGTCCAGGGTCGCGGTCAGGATCTGGCAAAAATCTTCCACGAAGAGATTGAGAAGGTTGAATCATGCCGGAAACGTGTGGCGGGGGCGACTCGCGTCGACAAGATCTATTCGATTCTGGATTATTCCTATCGTTCAAAGAGTTGCGCCGGGGACGGTTTTATTCTGATCGGCGATGCTTACGGCTTTCTCGATCCGATCTATTCGTCCGGCGTGTTGCTGGCGTTAAAGATGGCCGAACTGGCTGCTGACAGCATTCACCAGGCGTTCCGGAGCAATGACTTCTCCGGCGCCAGCCTCGGTCATTATCAGGCGAAACTGGATCAGGGCATCGAATCGATGCGCAAGCTGGTTTACGCTTTTTACAACGAGGGCTTCAGCTTCGCGCAGTTTCTGCAGAAGTATCCTGAGCAGCGCGTTAACATCATCAGTCTCTTAATGGGCGATGTGTTCAAGGAGGGGGTAGACAATATCTACGGGCCGATGGCCGACTTTGCTGTCATTCCACCTCCGCTTTATGAACAGCTGGATGGATCTGCGGCGCAACTCAAGGAACCCAGTGGGGAAGTGTTGTCGGCGAAGTATCAGTACTACGACGATGCGGTCTTGCAGGAAGCAGGGGAATAAACCCGCGTAGCGGGTGAAAGCATAGAGCCTGGGGTGAAGCGAAGCGAAACCCCAGGAACCGCGTTTTGGAATTGTTAAAGTCCGCGGAGCGGCCGACAGACGAATCATCACGATTGACGTTTTGTAATCGAACCGCTATCGGCCGCTTCGCGGACTCTGCAAGTTTTTGGTGTTGACGATCCTGGGGTTTCGCTGCGCTTCACCCCAGGCTTGATGCCAACGTCCGCTCCGCGGACTAACGGATTTATTCTGTCGCCGCGCTTCGCGGGCTTCGTCCTAAAACAGCAGCTTAACACCAAACTGAACGTGCCTCGGATCTCTTGCCGAAGTAATGCGACCAAACGTCGGCGATCCCAGGAAATTGTCCGGCAGGTTGAAGTTGGGATGATTTAAGAGATTGAAAAACTCCGCGCGCAGCTGCAAGGTAATATCTTCCCGAAGGCTGGTGTTCTTCAACAGCGACACATTCACATTCTGATATCCCGGACCGTCGAGAATATTTCTGCCCGCATTCCCAAAACTGCCTGGAGGTGCAAAAGCGAAAGCACCCGTATTGAACCAGCGTTCCGGCGAGCGATTAGCCAGGGACGGATTTCCCACCACGTTGGGCCGGTCGTTGGCCCCAAATCCGAGAATTGATCGTCCGGTGCCACTGTTATCGATATCTGATAAAAGCGCCACCGTGAAGGGTCTTCCTGACTGAAAGGTGAGAACGCCAAAACTCTGCCAGCCGCTCAACAACCATCCTGAGTTTGCGAAATACTTACGCCCCTTGCCGAACGGTAGATCGTACGAATAACTAACCGACAAACGATGACGAACATCGAAGTTTGAACGCCCGCGCTCAGCCCTCAGGTCGAAACTGTTCTGCGGAAAGTTTGGATCTCCCGCGCTGCTGAAGAAGTTTGAAGCGTCATCGATCGATTTCGACCAGGTGTACGAAACTAGCGAGGCGAGCCCGCGCGCGAGTCGTTGCTGGTAGCGCGCCTGCAGGCTGTGGTAATTCGAATTCGCTCGCGACTCGAGCAGGTCGATGTCGTCAAATCGGAAATCGGGTCGCGGTACGAATGGCAATCCTGGGGGCAGTGCGCTGGGTGGTGGCTGATTTATGTCACGCGCTGTCAGGAGCTTCGTCCCCTTTGAACCCACATAGGCGACTTCCAGCACGCTGTTAGCGCCAAACTGTTGTTGGACGTTGAGATTCCAATGTTGCATGTAGGCAGTGCGCAAGTCCCGTTGAATTGCCAGCGCTGAGTCAGGCAAGGGAAACGGGAAAAACTGCGGAAAGGGATTGTCCAGAGTTAAGGGCAAGCCCGGCAGCGAGAAGAAGATGTTGTTGTCGAAATAAGGTGAATTGAAATATAGCGCCTCACCCGGGGCCAGCGGCGACTGATCGTAGTAAATGCCATAACCCGCGCGCAGCACTGTTCGCTCATTCGCGCCCAATGTCCACGCCAGTCCAACTCGCGGCGCGAAATTGTTCCTGTCCGCGTCAAACCCGCCGCGGGGGACGCCATTCGTGCCGACCCGGACCAGGCTGCGCGAAGCAACATCGAAAACATTGGCGCGGTCCTCGGTGTCGACCGGAGGTGAGTTGTATTCGTAACGAAGGCCGGCGTTAAGAGTCAGGCGCGGCCTGACGCGAAAGCTGTCATTGAAAAAGAAGTTGTAGCTATGTGTGCGCAAGTGTTGCGCGTTATCGACGTGAGCAACACTGGCGAGCAGCGGATAGCCAAGCAGCAAGTCAGCGAGTGCGTTACCTGATATCTGGGCGAAGGGTGAAAACTGGATACGTCCGCGCGACTCAACATCGCGAAAGGCATTCTGCTGCGCGAAACGAATATCCGCACCGAATTTGATGAGATGGCTGCCGTGGACGTAGCTCACGGTGTCCAGAATTTGATAGACGTTGGTTACGCTGTTCTGAGGATTGTTGCCTTCATCCCCGAGGGGCGACAGGCCGGTGACGGTGATGAAACTTAGGCCGGTGTCTCGCGGGTTGGGAGAAATTACCGGCAGACCCAGCTGTGAATTCGTGCGACTTGCCTCCTGAGTCACTGAAGAAGCTACCCGACTCAAAGCCAGGCGCATTTCATTCACCAGATTCGGACTCAACACATTGGTTAGCGCGGCCATCACATTTTGACTGCGTCGTTTGACGGTGTCGCCAAAGCCGGGCACCAGCGCCAGGTTGGGACCGGTAAAAGGCTCGAACAAATTGCGATCACCGAAACTGTAACGGAAGGTCAAATCCGCGTTTTGTTTCAAGCGATGATCGAGTCGCGCGTCAAAGCTGTCGTTGCGATCACGCTGAGTTGGAGAAGATACAAAATTCTGCAGCGGCACACTGCGATTAGGCAGCGGATAAAGAGCTGCAATCGCGCGTCCGATTGCATTGACGCGAAAGTCCGGAATAACGCCGCCAGAGAAGGGCATGCCGGTAAATGGATCTATCGGAGGCCCAAACAGGCTTTGCGAGAAGTTACCCGCTCGTTCCAGCGCGGTGGGAACGTTGGTGATGCGCGTGATGCCTTCCCGAGCGCGCGTGCCTTCGTAATCGCCAAAGAAAAACGTGCGATCCTGTTTAATCGGTCCACCAAGGGAACCGCCAAACTGGTTGCGCAGGTATTTGGGTTTGGACTCATTGGCCGGAGCAAAAAAGTTTCGCGCATCGAGGGCCCCGTTGCGGTAAAACTCAAACAGCGAGCCATGAACGCTATTGCCGCCTGACTTGAGCACGACGTTAACCTGAGCTCCGGGCGCGCGTCCGAAAGCGGCGTCGTAGCTACTCGTCAACATTTCAAACTCGTGTATGGCATCGATCGACGGCCGTACGCCAAACGTATTCAGCTTGGGATCGACGTTGTAGACGCCGTCGAGCAGAAAGTTGTTCGCGTCTTCGCGCGCGCCGTTGACACTGAAAGCGAAATCGCCACGAACCGAACCAGCGGAGCCCTGAGCAGCGGGTGCAGCTCCCGGGACCAGCAGGGTTAGTTCATAAAAGTTCCGGCCGTCGAGTGGCAAGCCAACGACCTGGCGGTTTTCGATGAAGGTGCCGATGGACGCAGAGTCCTTTTTCAAGTCGCTTTGCGGGGAAACAATCATGTAAGGGTCCGTCGCAACCTGGCCGACCCTGAGCGAGACGTTAACTCTCAGTTCCTGATTTACGTTGAGATTGATGGCTTGCGTGAAAGTCTCGAAATTTGCTGCCGCAACCTTGAGCGTGTAAGAACCGGCGGGAAGCGAAGAAATGACGTATTCGCCGGCTGCGTCCGTGACACTTGTTCGCTGTTCGTTGGTTGAATTGCTGACGAGGGTTAGTGTGGCCGCGGGAATGACCGCGTTATTAGGATCCGTAACCGTGCCACGGATCGAGCCGCGATATGTTTGTGCGGCCACTGAGACAGCCAACGCCAGCAGCAGGAGCAACGCAAAGAGTTTTCGATGGGTCGAGATCATGGTTCCCTCATTACACATTTTTGGATTGAGAACGAATTCCTGTACGACTTCAGTGGATCTGGAACATTATGACGAAATCCTTTTGAGAATGCTTGTGGAAAACGCTGTGCGCGAACAACCCCAGCGGTGTTTTGTCTATCAAAGTCGAAAACTTAACTGCTAGAATGCGGTCAGTCATTAAAACGGCAAGAAGTGCACTTTGGTTTCACAGTAGTTGAGTATCGTCGATTTTTTTCGACAACCCTTAACAAGGTTATCCACTAATTGCGGACTTTGATCCGTTAATTCACCCTACGTTCTGGAGGTCTCCCTGATGCTTTGGATCCTTTTTGCTCTTGGCGCCGCCCTCTCGTGGGGCTTGTACGGACCGGTGCTTCATCGCGGACAGGTTGAATTGGGAAGCCCGATGCGCGCCTTGCTATGCGTCGGCATTGCTTACTTTCTGATTGGCGTTTTAGTTCCGGTGGCGAACCTTGGACTCCAGGGCGAGCTGCATGGTTTCACGATGAAGGGGTCAATCGCGGCTACGCTCGGAGGGGCACTAGGGGCGGTTGGCGCGGTCTGCATCATCTTTGCATTCAAAACCGGTGGACTGCCAACCTACGTCATGCCGTTGGTTTTCGGAGGCGCACCGCTCGTGAACGTGCTTTTTTCCATGTGGCTGCATCCGCCCAAAACATCTCCGAATCCGTTGCTGTATTTAGGTTTTGTGTTGGCGGCAACCGGAGCCGGATTGGTTTTGTATTTCAAACCTTCGTCATAGATTTTTGGAGTGCGCTGACCTGTCAGCGCTTTGGTCCCAGGGCGGCTTGACGCCCGTTCTTTCGTTAACTTCATTCTGCGGTGGCCGCGACAGGTCGCGGCGGCAAAAGCGCTGACAGGTCAGCGCACTCCAAAAGAGGAGATCGGACCATGAACAAGCTTGTTAAGACTGCAATCGCTTCTGCAATCATTCTTCTGGCTCTATCCGCTGAAGTCGCAGCACAAGCGGGAGGTAATTGGCCGCAGTGGCGCGGACCAAACCGCGATGGCATATCCACGGAGACCGGGTTGCTAAAGCAGTGGCCTACCGACGGCCCTCCGCTCGTGTGGAAGGTTGGCGGTGCCGGCACCGGCTACTCGTCGCTCGCAGTCGCCAACGGCCGAATTTATACCCTGGGCTTGAAAGGCGATCGTGAATACGTCATTGCCTTCGATGTTGCAACGGGAAAGCAGGCATGGGCAACGGCGCACGGCGGCGCTTATCGTGACAGCCGCGGTGACGGCCCGCGCGGAACGCCAACCGTCGACGGCGACACACTGTATGCATTGGGCGGTAACGGCGACCTTTCATCGCTGGACGCCAAGACAGGCAAAGTCATCTGGACGATGAACATCCTGCAAAAGTTTGGCGGTTCTAATCTCAAATGGGGAATCAGCGAATCGCCGTTGGTAATGGGGGAGAAGTTACTGGTTAGTCCCGGTGGCCCCGGCGCCTCGGTTATCGCACTCAACAAGAAGGACGGATCTTTGATTTGGAAGAGCCAGAGCGACACGGCCGGCTACTCTTCGGCAATGCCGGTGAAGGTCAACAATGCAACCCAGGTTGTTTTCTTTACCGATCGCCGCGCTTTAGGTCTAGACCTGAATACTGGAAAACTCTTATGGGAATATCAACGCGCCTCTAACGACGTGGCCAACGTGGCCACTCCCGTTGTACGCGGGAATCGAATATTTCTCTCGTCCGACTACGGCACTGGGGCCGCATTGGTCGAAGTTAAGGCGGACGGTAGCGCGAGTGAGGTCTACTTCACTAAAGAGATGCGCAACCATCACAGCTCCTCGATTCTAATCGGCGATTATCTTTATGGTTTCTCCAGCGGCATCCTGACGGCGATGCGTTTTGATACCGGGGAAGTCGCCTGGCGTGATCGCAGCGTAGGCAAGGGATCGCTCGTGTTTGCCGACGGTAATCTCTATGCGTTTAGTGAAAACGGCGTGGTGGGACTCGTTGAAGCCACGCCTACCGGATACAAGGAAAAAGGTCGGTTTCGCATTCAGCAGGGTTCACTACCGACCTGGACGCATCCGATCATTGCCGGTGGTCGACTTTATTTACGCGACCAGGACAACATCTACGCTTACGACGTTCGCGAGAAGAAGTAGCGCAAAGTCGAACTCCGTCGACGAGAAAGACTCGGCGGCCCTCGCGTAATGGTAGAGGTTTACGTCAGCAACCCGCGGAGCGGGTGTGAGCATAAAGCCTGGGGTGAAGCGCAGCGAAACCCCAGGAACCAACCGTTGAGAATATCCGGAGCCCGCGGAGCGGCCGACAGTTGTTTCATTACGACTGACGTTTTGCAATCTAACCGCTATCGGCCGCGTCGCGGACTCTACGAAATTTCTCGACTTGACGATCCTGGGGTTTCGCTGCGCTTCACCCCAGGCTTTATGCTGTCGTCCGCTCCGCGGACTGACTTGCGAATTGCTTGTTTGCTTTCAATTCGTTAGGTCGCGGAACGCGTTGGCACGGCCCCGGTCCTTTATTGGTCATGCTTTGCTTTGCCGATGCAATAGAGGTGCTGCGCGGTTCGGATAAATATCTGACCATCGGAAATGGCCGGCGAACTGAGGCAGTAATCGTTCAACGCGTTCTCCGCTAGCACTTCAAACTTCGGTCCGGCCTTAACGACTGTCGTCAGTCCATCTTCATTTGTCACGTAGATCTTGTCATCAGCCAGCACCGGTGACGAACTGTAAGTTCCTGGTTTGATCCGTTGTTGGCCATATATCTCTGCGCCCGTCTTTGCATCGAGGCACCACATAATTCCACGGTCGTTCACCATATAAAAATACTTGCCATCGGTGACCGGTGTTGGCACATCGGGACCATTTGAGGTTGACCAAAGCAGGTGCGAGCTGGTGACGTCGCCGCGTCCACCGGCCTTCAGCGCGAGCAACGGGCGCACTCTGGTGGGCGCGTAGATGATGTCATTAAAGATCACGGGCGAAGCGACGATGCGATAAAAGGGATCGTTGTCGGGATTGAGACCGTTCGCGCGCCAGAGCTCCTTACCGGTGGCGGGATCGTGGCCGGTAACACAATCGCCACCAGTGATCACGATTTCCGTCGTCTTGCCATAACGAAGAAGCGCCGGCGTTGTGTATGAGTCAGGTGATTCACGGATGGCGGCTGTCGGTCGCTCTACCCTCCATCGAGTCTTCCCGGTCTTTTTGTCTATGCGGAGGACGTAAGACGGATCGTCCGTCTTCATCCCGTGCAACACTTGAACGTAAAGCGAGTCGTCAAGTAACAGCGGCGAAGAGGCATAGCCCCAGTTCAACCCAAACGCTCCGTAATCCTTTTGGATATCGCGGGCCCACAGTTCTTTACCCTCGAAATCAAAGCCCTTTAGGATGCCGGTGCCGGTCATAACGAAAACACTTTTGCCGTCGGTAACCGGAGACGGTGACGACATGTTTTGCTTACGCATTTTGATGTTGCCGCTGCCCAGCACTTTCTTCCAGACGAGGTTGCCTTTGGTTCGGTCCACGCACCAAAGGTAAAGGTCGTTGCCATCAGCGACATTCAGAAAGATGCGATCGTTCCAAACGATCGGAGTGGCGCCGCTCCAACCCGGCATCGCCAGCTTCCAGCTAACGTTCTCGTCGGCGGTCCAGCGCAGCGGGAGATTCTTCTCACCGCTGACGCCATTTAATGTAGGGCCGCGCCATTGCGGCCAGTTCTCTGCGTGGGCGACGGAAGTAACCAGTATCAGCAGGGCAAAGAGTTGAGCGATCCGGCGATTCATATCTTTCCCTCCAGTTCTTCCTGGACCGTTGCACTCAAGCTCTTCACTGGGACTGCGGGCGTCCCGCCCGCCTCAAGATGGATTGCCTTTGAGTTTCAATGGTTGCGGCTCTCGTACGCGAGCGGGCGGGACGCCCGCGATCCCAGGGAAGAGCTTGAATTTTACTCTGCCCGCAACGCTGGCAACAGCGGCGAGCGTAATGCAGCCCACGTGGCCACGACTGATGCAGTCAATCCCGATACCAATACTCCCAAAAGCAACAGGCCCAGGGCAACACTGGGCAGCTGGGCATGACGGGTGAAGAAAACCGGTGCGATGGCAAGCAGCGCACACACCGCTCCAGTGATTAGCCCGCAGCAAAGAAGCAGAGCGTTCTCAGCTATGACCATCAGCGCGAAATGCGACGAGTTGTAACCTACAACGCGCAGCAGCGCCAATTCGCGACGACGTTCCAGCACGTTACGTAACAACACCGCGGCCATTCCGAGAGTACCCAAGACAAGTCCCAGGCCGCCCAACATCTGGAACGTTGAGAGGTAAGTGTTTTCCACTCGATGAAAACCAGCCAGCCGGTCTGAAGTTGCTTGCACATCAAATCCGTAATCCGAAAGCCGGTCCTCCAAACGTGCAGCAATCGCGTTTGACTGTTCGCGCGCCGGAGTATCGATGAGAAAGAAGCGATACCCTTGCTGTTCGGGGAAGAGACGAATGAAGTTTGCCTCACCCATTAGTAATTCGCTTTGGAAAACGCTGTCAGCGAGACTTCCGACCAGACGCAAATGGACTGGACCATTGCTCGTGTCTACATTCAAATCGTCACCAAGTTTGCGATGGAGTACGTAAGTCAGCGAATTTGCGTCGACGATAACGGGAACGGAGCGATCGGGGAATTCATGATTCAGGAGCAGCCACGGGTTGTCCTTTTCCTCGATATTAGTGGCCAGGGAATTTTGAAATGCGAAACGGTTGCTGCGGACAAAGTCATCAGTCGGGGCGATGATTTTCGGATTACGCGGTTGATACAAGTTCAGGCAACTGGCATCGTCCCCCGGGCGCACGCGGAAGCGTGTAAAGTTTAGGCCCGAGAGAGGAGACTTTTCGTCGTTCTCGTTCAGGTTCAAAGCCTCACGCCCTTCGCTTGTGTTTGGATTGTGAACTACCGGCAGCAGAGACTCAGCCAATAAAGGAAAGCCGCCGCTCCCGGATTTTCTGTCGCTGGCTTGGGGTCCTCCGCGATGCCGGAAGGAGTCTACCGCGACGATAATGAATGCCGCCGAAGCAATCAATGCGATGCACAACACACTGCGTCCGGGGCGAGAGGTAGCGTTTCTGAATCCGAGCCGCGTGACAGACCGCCAACCAGTACCGGCAATAGGCTTTGCGCCGGCGCGCCGCAACCATGCGGATTGATAGCAAAGTGCTGCTGCCAGCACCAGCGTGCCGCCTCCAAAAAAACCAGCCACCTGATTTACGCCTTGCAGTGCTGCGGCTATCAACAGCCCGAGGGCAAGAATAACCAGCACGGTTCCTATGGTTTGACTGGAGAGTTTGACATAGAGCCGCTGCGACAGTCGCGTCCTCATCCCAAGCAATCCGTCTCCGCGTTTGGCCGAACCAGCATTCCCTCTAATCCCTGCCAACAGCGTGCGGGTCGAGTCCTTTCCCAAGCCTCTCAAGGTCCAGACTGTGCATAGCACCGCGGCGAATATGCCGCCGGCTGCACCGAGACCCAGCGAGAGTTTAGAGACATGCAGTCTGAGCATCGTGGTTCCAACTGCGCCAACCCACCAGGTCCGCAATCCCACTATCACAAACTGTCCATAGCCCATCGCGCCTGCCAATCCAATCAAGCTGCCGATGATAGCGAGCAGCAATCCTTCCGCGAGAAACAGTCTGCGAATCTTCAAAGCCGGAAAGCCTACAGCCTGCAGTAGCCCGATTTCGCGCAAACGCTGTTCGATGCCGAGCTTGAAGAAGAGTGCCGACAACATGAGCGCGGAGATCACTAAGAAGAAACTAAAGTAAAGAAAATACTCGCCAAAGTCAGTCGCGCCGCGCGACGCTTCCAACCCCTGCGCTCGCACTGGCAGCACCGTGAAGCCCATCGCCACAGGATCCAATTTGGATCTAAGTTTCTGTTGATAAGACGCTAGTGTCGCTTCAGGAGAGGAATTGCCGGCGGAGACGAGGCGCATTGAAGTCAACTTTCCGAACCGTGTTTGCCAAAGTTCCTGCGCTGTCGCGAGCGGAATGAAAGCCTTTGGTGTGGTGCGATATTGGTCCCAGTAGCCCTCATCCTGTTTTCTAATCCGCTTGAGGTCGACGGGAAATGGCGGATCCCAATCAGCAAGGTGTTCCGAGCCGGTGATTCCCGGATATTCCGGAACCAGGTCTTTATCTGCGGCCAGACCTTTGATGGGAACCACGGCCGCGAGATGAAACTGAGCCGTTTTAGTTTCAAGCCGTCCATCTAAATGCCAAACGTAGTAGTCGAGAGAAACTGGATCGCCCGGACGCGCACCAAGATCACGAGCGGCCCACTCGTTGAGGATAATGGCATCATGTTGTCTCGCTAGTCCCGGCGCCAACAATTCCAGACTTGATTCATCCAACCCCGTCACCAGCGAATAGGGAATCGAGCGTTCACCGGCAGTGATGCTGTTGGCGAGATATGAAAAGACTGGCACCGGGCGTAGCGACAGAGCGCTTGCCGTTTCATTCGCGATCTCCGACAAGGGACCGCTGATGACTTTGCTCTCTTGTTCCAACGAGATGCTTGCCTGCGCAGGCGCCGGTCCCACTCTTCGCAAGGTGATTCCAAAGTCATCGAGCGAAGTTCGCGCTTTCAGTATCCGCTTGAGAACTTCATCTTTTGCCAATGGCGCGGCTGGGTCGGGCGATGCTTCGGAAATCAAAATCAGGTTGGCTTTGTTGGGTTGATCTATGGCTTTTTGCAATAACGACAAAGGCACGAAGACAGCGCGCACGTCGCCCTGTTGCGGCTGCAGCGAAAACTCACCAACTGCGTCAGGTGACAGTGTCTCCTGCACTGTCAATCGCAGGGTACTTCCGAGATCTTCTTTACGGCTATGCAGCGACTCAACCGGAATTGCCGAGGGCTTCTCCACTCGCAAAACAATCGAATCACCAACAGCCGCCTTCAGCTCGCGCGTCAGCCCGTCGCTCAGAAATACTTCTCGATTCCGCGGTGGCTGCTTACCGGGCAGGTGGTGAAACTTCCAGAATCGTTCATCAACTCCGTAGACCTTAATTCGAGACCCCAATCGTTTGCTCGGCTCATGGGTCACAGTTCCTTCGAGCGCGATTAGCGGGCAAGTCTCAGCAAAACCAGCAACGGCAAACTGCGAATCACTTTGCATATCGTCTGCCAGTTGGTCGCGAAAGAACCCGTTCGATGTAATAGCCAGATCGGTTTGCCCGAGTCTCTGCAGCGCGAGTTCGCGCAAGCTGGCGCGCACGGAATCTCCGACGAGTAATGCGCCCGCCAACACCGCAACGGCTGTGGCCACACCAAACACTACGGCCAAATTGGTGCGCCAATAGTGGGCCAGACTTTGTTTCAGTAGTTGGGTGGTACGCATCTTAGTTAAGAGGCTCGGAGTTGTTGGTCGATGAGCTCGTAACGTTTGGAAAACCGGGCTGCAAGTTCTGCACTATGAGTCACGACGATCAGGATAGTCTGCTGTTGTTGATGCAGATCCAGCAGCAGGGAAGCGACGACCTCCGCCGACTTGTGATCCAGGTTTCCGGTCGGTTCGTCACACAACAGTAACTGCGGCTTCATAATCAAGGCGCGGGCGAGCGCGACGCGCTGCTTCTCACCACCCGAAAGTTGCGCCGGGCGATGATCGAGTCGATCAGCGAGGCCAACCACCTCGAGCAACGTACGAGCGCGGTCTTCACTGCCACCGTCAGTTGTCGATACGAGCGTCGGAGTTAATACATTCTCGAGGACTGAACATTGTGGCAGCAGGCAATGGTCCTGGAAGATGAAGCCGATCTCCTTGTTGCGGAATCCGGCCAACTCTTTCTCTTTCAGTTGAAATGGATTCTGCCCGTCGAGGCTAATGGTACCGCTGGTGGGCGGTTCGAGTGCGCCTATGAGATAGAGCAGCGTACTCTTGCCGCTTCCGGACGGGCCCATAATGGACACCGCGTCGCCGCGAGCAAGAGAGAGCGAAACGTCGGAGACGATTTTGAGTGGTCCGTTGGGAGACGGGTATTCCTTTGAGACATGATCAACTTTGAGCATAAGCAGTCCGGATTATCAGTAACGGATAGAGCGGGGGCAAGCCCGCCTTCCCAACCTGAGAAATGATTCAACTTGACACTTGATTTCATGCTGAAAGCCTTTCAATCACGAATCAGCAACTCAAGTTTAATTACCTGCAGGTCGGAAGGTGGGCTTGCCCCGCTCCTATTTAGCAACACTCAACATACTCTCATAAGCCTCAAGCGCTCGATCGGCCATCCGCGCTACGCTGTAGTGTTCGCGCACTTTTTCAAAACCGTTTTGTCCAAGCCTTTCCGCGAGGGCCGGATCGCGTTGGAGTCGCAGAATGCCTTCAGCAAGACTGTCCGCATCATCAGGTTCAACCAATTCACCGCCACCCGTGGTCTCGACGATTTCAATGAACCCGCCGCGTCGTGGTTGCACTACCGGAACACCGCAGGCCATCGCTTCAAGCAGAAACATTCCCTTCGGTTCATCGTAGGTTGCCGGGACTGAGAGCACATCGAGCGTTTGCAGAAACGAGATTTTCTGTTCGCGATCGAGTACACCTCGATAATGAAACTCGTCGCCACAGCCTGACCGCTTCATCTCTTGCTCGATGTCGTGCAGGTAAGTCTCATGTTCCGGCGCCAGATAGCCGGCGGCTTCGAGTCGGGCGTTCGATAACTCGCCGCGCGCGCGCAATCGCCGGTATGAGTTGGCAAGAACGTGCAACCCTTTCTCCGGTGCAATGCGCGCGAAGAAGCCGATGGTGAACGGCGCGGACGGTTGGGGATTTCGTTGCGCGTAACCCTGGAGATTTATGCCAAGCGGTACGACGCGAATCTTCTCTGCCGGTATGCCCAGATAGCCCGGCATGAATTCCGCGTAGTAGTTGCTGACGGCGATAAAAGCGTCGACGTGTTTGATATTCGCGCGGATGAGTTCCTTGGATTCCCTGCGATAGGGTTCTTCCAAGCCTTCGAGAAAGAGATCTTCACCCTGAAGCGTACAGCAGATGGGGCGTCTCAGCGCTTCTTTGATTGGTTGGGCCAGGCCGAGCAAAAGCGTGTAGGGAAGACTAACCACATCTGGCGGACCTTCGTCCTTTAGCCAGTCGAGTAATTTCAATATCTCTTTGCGTTGAAAGCCGTCATCGCCTTTCAACATCGAGACAGTCAGTTCGCCAAGCATCTTTGGGCTCGTCGAAATGGAACGACGAGACGCCAGCTTCAACATCAAGCTCGAATCCCACAGGCGATCTATCCATTTCGGTGAGCGGCGGAAGAACGGCACATACTGCTCGAGGTAAACGCTGATGCCTCCGAAAAAGACTTTGTCGCCGCTGACATTCGGTTCGTCCGTAAGCGTGGGGGTGTAGACCGGCAGGAGCATCACGTCGTGGCCGCGCGAGATAAGCTCTGTTGCGAGAGCATTGTCGCGCAGACAACTACCGCAATACATCTTTCCCGCTCCGCCCGTAAGATAAAGAATTTTCACCAGAGTCTTCCTACCTCGAAGACGGACAACGTCGGCCTTGCTTCACACCGCGAGGGCCCGTTGGAAAGCTCGACGCGCGTAAAGGTGTTCGAATAGGTTGCCTTCGTGCGGTTGGTCCCAGTTGATTTGGTTCGTGGGCACGGCTCCGATGTTCAGGCGATCGACATTTGGGGAGCTAACAAGACGATTAATCAGATCCGGATCGGAAGTGATCGCTGTAACGACAAGACTCGGCCCCAGGGCTTCCGGTATTTGTTTCTCAGTGACTTTGACGACACTGGAAAACGGGAACATAAACTCCTTATTCGCCATCACGTGCTCAGCGTTTTCGCAGAGAACGACTGTCGGTAGCAAATAAGGACATCCGTTGCGGATAGCAAGTCGTCCGCCGTCACGATACGACGCCGTGATTTCTTTCGCGCCGGGCGCGCTAAGCCCTTGATCAATCAGCTGCGAAATTCGCTGGGCCACGTTTGTATCGACGAAGGGTGCCAGTTGCGCCTGCGGATCGTCGGCCGCGCGTGGAAGAATTTTCGCCAGGCGTTCGGCCAATGCTTCGCTGATTTTCTCGGCGTGCCTCGTAACCCAAATGCCCGACGCGTTGATACATGAACGCCCACCATTGTCTGCGATAGAACCGACCATTACATCGAGGTACTTTTCCCAGTCGTCAATGCAATCTTCGCCGATTACGATTTTGCTGAAGCCGGGTCCATGAATCTCTATGCGCGGATCATTCGTCCAGAGACTGGTCGAACTCAAGTCGCCAAAAACTATACCTCGCTGACATTGCCTCAGAATCTCACCGCTGCCCGCATGGTCGGTTGGATAGAAACTGAAGGCTTCCCGCGGTGCTCCAGCCCGAATGAACGACTGAATGATCCGGTAAGGACTCCAGGGCTCAGCACTGCCGGGTTTGAGCACCAGCGGCATCTTCAATGGAAGCGCTGGAATCCAGAGCGAGTGAACGCCGGGGGAATTGTTTGGCAGCACCACGCCCAGCGACTCAGTGCGCGGATAAAAACTCAGGGAGCGACCCTCAACCTCGCCGAAGCCGCGGTCGAGAATTCCCCAATCGATGTTCCTGGTGAGCCCGTTGATCACGTTGCTGGCTTCGGAGAGCACGCCGTGAATCTTCGCCATATTTCTGCGTGCCAGCACGTGCGGCATACCGGTCGTCGCTGAAATCTGTCGCACGTAATCTTCGGGCGTTTGCGTAGAGTCGCCCAACGGAAGTGGGTCGTTGAGGAAGTGTTCGGCAGCGCGATTGCAAATATCGATGAGTTCGGCCGTGGACAAGGTTGCGAGTTTGGCGCGAGCCGCCTTTTGATCTCGCAGATCGCGTCTGATCAATCCGTTATTCGCCTGACTAATTTCGACGAACAACTCGCGCGTCTCATGATGCGGCACGCGAGCTACGTCGAGACTCTTGTAAGGCTCACCATGACGAATGATAGGGATATGCAGCATAAGCGAATTTCGGATTCGAGATTCAAGCAAGCCTGTCTCATGGTCGGGAAGGGGGCTTGCCCCCGCTTAGTCTCGAGAGCCCTTCAAAGCAGCGGGGGCAAGCCCCCTTCCTAACCATGAGACTCCTTAGCTTAATAGACGCCTTCGACAACGTTTGTCTGCAATCGCGAGAACGGCCGAACATTACGCACGCCGTCCCAGGGATAGAGTTCGCAGGGTGGTTCTCTTTCCGCCTCGTCACGTTCGAGGAATCGCGGCATGAAGAATTCCTTAGTTAATGTTGTTAAGCGAACTCGGCCCGTTTCACCGTATTGAACAATCTGATTGGGATCGTCAGGATCGACTATCTCGATCACCGCTCGTGGCGCGGGCGGATAATAGATGACCGCGAAGTTGTCCGCTTCTTCACGCGGTTTATGCACCGCCAGACCCATCAGTGTGTTTCCGTATGTGGGTGCGAAGTAGGCGCCTTCGAGTAGTTCTTCAACCGCAAAGCGATGAAACTGAGGCGTCATCTCTGTGCCACCGCAGAAGACGCCGGTGATCCCCATCTTCTTAAGTGAGACCTTCTCACAAAGTGCTTCCAAAAGTTTCGGCGTAGTGAACAGGCAATGGATGTTGTCGTGCGCGCGCAACAAGGTCAACCCCTGTTCGATCACGTGCTGCTTGTATTGCTCAGCCATTTTAGGCTGCCCCATCTTGAGCAGCTTGATTACCCAGCGCGGATCGAGATCGATCATGAAGCAAATGCCACCGCGATACTGGGTCAGATGCTCAACGGCCAGCCGCAAACGACGCGGCCCGGTTGGACCAAGAGACAACCAGTCAGCGCCCTTTGGGAAAAATTCATCCGGCAGCGTGTCGCTGAAAGCTTCATAGTCAAGACGAAAATCTTCGATGTTGATCCGAGATTTTGGAACGCCCGTACTGCCGCCGGTTTCGAAGGTGTAGACGGGACGCCCGTCATAACCGCGCGGCACCCACCGCCGCACCGGGCCACCACGCAGCCATTCGTCCTGAAAGGGTCCCAGCAGATCAAGATCCTGATAAGACTGAATTCGGTCGCGGGGATCCCAACCAAGCTTTTCCGCGTAGTCTAACCAAAATGCGCAACCAGTCGCGGGATCGAAGTGCCATTGAACGACCTCACGAACCCACGCGTCGAGAGCTTCGTGCGCTGACTTGATCTTTGTTGGTAGCGCTGCTTCAGCTTTAGACATAGATTTTTCGATAATTACCAGGTCGCCGTTTCGAATAGCAACGTAAAAATACCAGAGCAGGTTTCAAAAGATAACTAGGCCGGAGTGCTCACACCATCGCCCGCGAGCGCGTCGCGCAGTGTTGTGGGAATCTCCACCGGCTTACCGCCCTGTAAGACCACTACTGTCATGGTGCCTTCGATTGCCAATTCATCATCGTCGCCGAAGACCTGGTACTCATAACGAATTGAAGTGCGACCTAGTTTACCGACGGCGAAGCGAAGGCGGAACTGTGCATCGAGTTCGATTACGCGAATAAATCGACATTCTACGTGGACGCGCGGAAAGTCGTAGCCCATGCTCCGGTTCATCGGCCATTGGATGCTGCGCACCAGTTCGCTTTCAGCTTCCTCAATGAGTTCGAAGATACGCGGAAAGTGCAGTCGCCCGGCAGCATCCGAGTCGGCCCAACGCAAACGTCGCTGGAGTTCTATCGAGGCAGGCATGTGGTTGCGGACCTTTCTGTTCTCAGGTTGGATTGCCTGCCGCCCGGCTGACAACCGCGATTAAGAAGAACTCCCACTCACAACGATCTTAGTCTGGTGACTTCAACAACCACATCACAAACACGAAGACCACTCTGGCGAGTGGTCCACTTCCTTAATAATAATGGTCGGGGCGAGAGGATTCGAACCTCCGACCTCTCGGTCCCGAACCACTAGTTCGGCAAAAACGTAAGTTATTGCCTTTTCAAAAGTTGCAGCCACCGAAGATTTCCCAGGGTTTTTACATTCCTTCCCATCCGCTACCGTTCAGTATACGTCGTGTGCTGGGAATTCTGGCCACAAATTGGTCACACATCTGGGGGGTGAACCCCTCTGTTGAGACAGTTCGTAATTGGCACACTTGCCGTCAATAGATTTTCCTTCTCAAACGGTCACTTCTGGTTCAGAATCTCGATCGGCTGGTGAAGCGGAGGCGGGCTCTGCTGGAGAGCAACTCGCCAAGGAATAACCAGCTGGATACTCATCGAAACCGATGGTCAGAGGAGCGGTCAAGGATGAATCGCCATTCGCCCTTTGCTGAATTCTGGAGATAAAACGGTCGTGAGCACTAGTTCATCGTTGCGCTTGGTCTCGGCTATCATATACCGTTGGATACTTCATGTGGGGCACTTGGCGAATGGGGCAAGCATTTAAACGGGGTCTGTCTCTTTAATGTTCCTCAGGGTCTTCATTATCATTTCCTTGCTGCTGGTTGCAGACCTCTCACGGGCTTCAGCCCAGGATACAAACTCAACCCAAAAGACTACTGGGCAGGTGGTTCGCGCTCCACAAATCTACAACGACCAGGGCATTTCGGTTGAGTTTAGTGTTGAACCCCGTACGTCCAAAAAGGGCGAGCACGCGAACCTGTTGGCTGGCGCCGAAGCAATTGTGCGTTTCAAGATTGTCGAGACGAGTGGGGGTAACGCGCTTAGCAATCTTCGCCCTGCGGCCTGGATTGATCAGCGCGAAACTGCGCAGGCACTTACATCCCGGGATTGTCGTGAGAAGGTTCAATCATTCTTGCAGGTCAGCTTCAATAAGCGAGCTACCGTTGACCTCAATACCTACTTCATTCTGGCGCTTAATAACGAACCTAACATTTCAGTTATAGATCCACTCTCTGGTTTTGGGGGAAGCAAGCTTTATACGCTCATTGCGCTGCCGGGCGTGGGTGAAGACTGGGTCATGAGTGCAGATAACAAGCGGCTATATGTTTCCATGCCACTAGTCCATCAGGTCGCCGTGATTGATATTCCTACCTGGAAAGTGATCGCCAATATTAATGCAGGGGTGAACCCGACGCGCGTTGCCCTGCAGCATGATGGTAGGTATCTATGGGTAGGAAACAACAGCACAAATGCTGCTGAGAGCGGCATTGCGGTAATTGATACCGTAACGCTTAGAGTTTTGGCCCAACTAAGAACCGGAACGGGCCATCACGAAATCGTTTTCAACGACGATGACAGCTCAGTCTTTGTTACCAACAAACAGAACGGAACCCTATCGGTAATAGATGTGCGAAAGCTTGCCGTCGTCAAAGAGCTCAAAGTCGGTCCGCTGCCCGCGACGATTGCTTTTTCTTCTTTAAGCAAGACAGCATATGTCGCCAATGAAGGCGATGGAACAATAGTCGCTATCGATGGTTTCCGACATGAAGTGACTGCGCGAATGACTGCCGAGCCGGGGATCCGAGCTGTCCGTATCCCAAGCGATGGCCATTTTGGTTTTGCGGTCAGCTCAAGCGCAAACAAAGTGTACGTTTTCGATTTGTCTGCAAACCGACTGGTTCATGCAGTACCAGTAGGACCCGCTGCGGACCAAATCAGTTTCACTAAACAGTTTGCGTATGTGCGATCTGCCGGCAGCGAATTCGTCACCATGATCAAGATGGCGGACCTTGGGAAAGAAGCCGCAGTCTCTCGCTTTCCTGCCGGCCAGAGAGCTCCGCAAGAATCGCCAGCTATTTCGTTCGCTAGTGCGATCATTCCGGCGCCGGAAGAGGGCGCGGTGCTGGTAGCGAACCCCGCCGATAAGATGATTTATTACTACACCGAAGGTATGGCGGCACCAATGGGAAGTTTTCAAAACTACCGCCGTGATCCTAAAGCCCTGCTGGTTTTGGATAACAGTTTGCGCGAGACCGAACGAGGCGTATACACGAGCACGATGAGGATCAATGCGCCCGGACATTACGATGTGGCGTTTTTGCTGGATTCGCCGCGTGTGGTTAACTGCTTTGACATGGCTGTGGTCGAGAATCCGGCTTTGCCGAAGCCGACCGAGATTGCGATTAAAATAGAACCACTGCTGAAAGAGACAACTGCCCGCGTCGGCCACGGTTACGATCTGAGATTAAGAGTAACTGATGCAAACTCCAACCAGCCGAAGTTGAATCTTAAAGACTTGACTGTGCTTGTATTTCTCGCGCCTGGCATCTGGCAGCAACGCGAATTGGCAAAACCACTAGGCGACGGCACTTATGAAATGAGCTTTGTCCCACCACAGGACGGTGTGTACTATGTCTTCTTCCAGTGTCCTTCGCTGGGAGTCCAGTTCAATCAACGAACGCCGCTCACTCTCCAAGCGGCTAAATAATGAATACGCTTCAAACCTGGCACGTCAGCCCGGGGGTCAGCTTACTGTTCAGACGCAGGGAGCAAACCGTAATGAACTATCCAACTCTTAAAAACGCTACCAGAAAAGTCTGGAACAAATGGTGCGCCATCCTGTCGGTAACGATTGTAATAGTCTTCGCTTATACCTTGACGACAGCTCTGGCGAGAAACCTCCTTCAAGCGAAAACTGCCGTACAGATCCAGCCCAAAAACGGTGGTCAGCAGGCGTCGGCCAATACTGGGGACCAATCCCCCGGGCATAAATACTTTACAGATGTTCTCCTTATCAATCAGAACGGGGAAAAGATGCGTCTCTACTCAGATCTGTTACAGGGCAAGGTGGTAATCATCAACTCCTTTTTCGGCACTTGCCAGGGAAGTTGCCTGCCGATGAATCGCAATCTCGAAAAAGTGCAAGAGGTGCTTGGCGAACGCATGGGCAAGGATGTTCGGATCATTTCGATCAGTGTGGATCCGCTGGTAGACACGCCTCCGTCGCTCAGAGAATACGCGAAGAAGCTTCACGCAGGACCCGGTTGGTATTTCCTAACCGGTGACAAGCAAAACGTAGACTTCGCGCTGAAAAAGCTGGGCCAGTTTGTCAGCGACAAACAGGATCACCTCAACATCATCATCATTGGAAATGAGCGCACCGGGTTGTGGAAAAAAGCTTTCGGACTGGCTAAGAGCGATGAAATAGTCAAAGTTGTCGAGAGCGTGCTTAACGACCAACCGTCGGGTAGCCAGTAACCCTGGCATTGACACCGGCTATGAAGAAACGAGGAAGTTTGAAGGGCCTGCGGTGGCTCCGGATTCTGGCGCTGCCTTTGTCGATCCTCTGCGCCAGTTCGTCCGTGGCGACAGCGCAGAATCCACTGACGTTGTCCGAAAGCCGCGGCAAGCAGATTTACGTACAGGGCACGAGCCGCTCAGGCAAGGACATCCTTGCTTACGTTGGAGACGAATCGATTGAGGTGCCGGGCAGTGCGATGGCTTGTGCGAACTGTCACGGGTTCGATGGCCAGGGCAAACCAGAAGGTGGTGTTAGTCCGTCAGATATTACGTGGGAGGCTTTGACCAAACCTTACGGTGCAGTGCATGCCGACGGACGACGGCATCCAGCTTACTCTGAGCGCGGACTTGAATTGGCAATCTCGCGTGGGCGCGATCCGGCAGGCAACAAATTCTTGAACGTGATGCCTCGCTACCAGATGTCGCAGGAGGATCTGGCAGACCTGATTCTCTATTTGAAACGGCTTGGGAAAGATAGAGATCCGGGAATCAGCGAAGATAAGATCGTGATTGGTACAGCGATTCCGGCCACCGGCCCGTTCGCTGAGATGGGGCAAGCGGTGAAGGCTGTAACTATTGCTTTCTTTGCTGAACTAAACAGTCAGGGTGGAATCTACAACCGTCACGTCGAACTAAAATTTTCCGAAACCGCCGAGACCCCGGCCGCAACGCGTGCCAACCTTGAGCGCTTCCTCAAAGACGAGCAGATCTTTGCGCTGACCGGAACTTTCATAGCAGGAGCCGAGAAGGAGATCGTTCCACTGCTGGCCCAGCAAGAAGTGCCGCTCATTGGGCCGCTCACGCTCAATCCGCAAATTGGCTTCCCGTTAAATCGGCAAGTTTTTTATTTACTCTCTGGAAGTAGTGGGCAGGCTCGGGCCTTGATTAGTTTCATCGCCGGAAAAACAGAGCCTAAGAGTCCAGCCATCTCAGTTGTATATTCTCGCAGCGAGATGAATACGAATGTTCTCGAGGCCATCAAAGACCAAAGTACGAAGGACGCATTGGGGCCTCCGCAAGTTTTCGACTACGGGGCAGGGCAGTTTGATGCAGTAGCTACTATCAAGCAGTTGAGACAGACGAGTCCCGACGTTGTGTTTTTCATGGGAAGCACACAGGAGCTCCTGTCCTTCATGAATGAGGCTGAAAAGTTGAGATGGTCTCCCAAAGTCTTTCTGCCGGGCGGAGCTGCCGGCGCAGAGATCTTCGATGCGCCGGTTAGCTTTGACGGGAAAGTATTTTTCTCGTTTCCCACCTCGCCTGCAGATCAGACCGCGGAAGGCATCAAAGAGTTTCGCGCGCTCGCAGAAAAATATAAGTTACCGTCCAGGCATTTGGCTGCTCAGATTTCCGCATATAGCGCCGCAAAAATACTGGTCGAGGCATTAAAGCGCGTTGGAAAGGATTTGAGTCGGGAGAAACTCATCCAGACTCTTGAAGGGCTCTATGAGTATCCCAGCGGGCTGACACCGGCAATTACCTACGGACCTAACCGGCGCATCGGCGCGATGGGAGCTTACGTGGTAACGATCGATCTAAAAGGAAAGCAGTTTGTGCCCGTGGGCGGTTGGGTCAGCATCGATTAGCCAACCTGGAGCCCCGGGGTCATGGGTGCGGTGGAGGTGAAATAAATTGACTATCAGATTGTTTGTCATGGTCCTGCTGGTTAGCCTGATCTGTGCGTCCGGGCAGATGCGGGAATCTAGCGCGGTTATGGCGCAGGCGCGTGAGCAATCGCGGCAGAGGCAGCGACCGAAGGTAGTCCGCTACGCTTGTCCGATGCATCCTGAGGTTACATCGGCGAAACGAGGAAGGTGTCCCAAGTGTGGCATGGCCCTTAGACTGGTGGAGGATAAGGTCGAAGATCCCGCCACGGCGACCGTCGCTGCGGCTCCATCATCTGATTCTTCTTCCTTTTCGTCAGCGCGAATTCCCGACGTTCAAGTCTATGATCAAAACGGCAAGCGGTTGAATTTCTATAGTGATCTTATCAAAGGCAAGACGGTTGCAATCAACTTCATCTTTACGACGTGCACCACCATCTGCCCACCTTTAACCGCGACTTTTCGCAGAGTTCAACAGAATTTGGCGGAACTTCCGCTTCAGGTGCAGCTGATTTCGGTGAGTGTCGATCCGGTTACTGATACGCCGGAAAGACTGCGCGAGTTTGCAGGAAAGTTTAAGGCTGGACCCGGCTGGACATTTGTAACAGGCGACAAGAACGAGATCGATTCGCTACTTCGAGCCCTTGAAGTTGCGGTGGCCGACAAGAATGACCATACGCCGATGATTCTGATCGGTAACGATCCGGCTGCCTATTGGACCAGAGCCTACGGTCTCACATCACCGACTTTGCTGGTGAAAGTCATAGCAGATGCTGCTGAGCGAAAATAAGTAACTTTTACAACTGATCAGTACCTGTCGATTTCCACAGCTGGCATCTCCTGGCGAGCCCAATCAGATTCAAAGACCCCCACGTGCAACCGACTGACCAGCGATCCCACACATTCACCGTCCACAATCGTATTAAGACTATTAGAGGATGTACTTTGCCAATCCAGATGTGGATCAACAGCGCGTAGCAGTCCACTGATCGTGGTCCCGTTCCCAGCACCGTTCTGCAAGCCATCTCCTACGCAGCCGACGATGGCACGCTGTCTTTCAATTTCTACCGAACCCAGCCGCTTCAGATCTTCAACAATAGGGAGCAACATCTCATCTTCCTCGTAGGCGAACGTCAGACAGACTTTCGATCTCGCTACTAGATCCATGTGACCCTGGTGTCTTGCGAAAACTTCGCCTATGGCAGCGAGGAAGCCGTTGGCAACGAATGCCGGCGCAGCGGTAACGTCGATTCTTGTCAGGTTGGTTCTATGCGCGATCGCTTTAATGGCGCTTTTGCCCGGTTCGGACCTGGCTCGGATGACTGTGCCACTTTTTTCGGAAGCGCGAGAGTTGCGGATCTGGATGGGAATCTCCTGTGCGATAACAGGTTCGATCATTTTCGGATGTATCACGCGAGCTCCCAGTCGCGCCAGTTGCGCTGCTTCTCCGTAAGAAATTTGAGGAACCGTGCGCGTCGCTTTTACAAGAGAGGGATCGGCTGTTTGCACACCGTCGACGTCACTCCAAATTTGGATCTCGCACGCGCCGAGGGCAGCACCGACAAGAGTCGCCGTGTAATCCGAACTCCCCCGTCCGAGTGTAGTGGTTGCGCCTTCTAACGTGGCGCCAAAGAATCCGCCAAGGACAGGAATCTGTTTCTTTTCCAGCAAGGGCCTTAGTTGGGCTCTGGTCCGGCCTGAAACTTCCTCAAGAAGCGGACTGGCACTTCCGTGATGATCATTAGTAAGGATACAGCGCCGCGCGTCGACGTATGATGCGAGCATCCCGTATTGCTCAAGCGTCATGGCGAGCAGGTTCGCGGAAAGTTGCTCGCCGTAGGAAGCTATCGCGTCCTGTATTCGCAGGGTCGCCATGCCATTGGTGGCGGCAATTCCCAGGAGTTCGAGAATATCGCGCCTGGCTTCTTCAACGAGCACTTGCATCTTTGCCAAAGCGATCGCGCTCAGATTCCTGGCTACTTTTAGATGGCCTTCGAAGCACTCTTCAAGAGACGGTAGCGATCGAGTAGTTTTAATCCTCGCTGCCCTTCGAAAACTTGTGATCAGTGTATCGGTCACACCGCTCATAGCGGAACCAATCACAACCAAGCCTGTGCCTTGGCTGGCGCGCACGATCTGAGCGGCGCGGTCAAAGGCTGGACCGTCCTCAAGGGACGTTCCCCCGAATTTCAATACTGTGATGCAGCCTGACAACTTGCCTTCCATCCTTTAGAGAGACCAGTGGTCAATCAGCCAAAGGGCCCTATGTTGCTCTTATTAAGAATTCTCCCACTGCCGGATTGCGCCTTTGAGAGAGCCAGTCGAGTTATACGCACTTGCGGGCAGAGGACGCGCGCTACATTCAAAACCATGTTAGGGAGGTAAACTCGAATACCTTGCCTCCGAGGAGACCTCGCCACCCAGAGGTTGTTGCAAGGTTTTCTGCTTGACATAGAAAGTTAAGGGAACTAGGCTTCTCTGTCAACAAAATCCGAGGACTTCAAACGTTCTTCTCACTGGGGCTTTTTCGCAGCGCCGACGTTTAGCAGTAGCTCATTAACCCTTAACCTCGGCAGTTCGAGGTCATCTTGGTTCCTCGATCTTCATGCTCGCCGTTCAGCAAGAAAAAAAGGAGAATTGAACATGCCTGGCTACAGATCTGCATCTGCAAACCTTATTAGCTATTTGGCAGCAATCGCTATTGTTTTGTTGAGTGTTTCACTGGCGGACGCGCAAACACCCAGTGCCTCAATGAACAAAACGGCCCGCCTCGCGAGTCCTCCGGAACTAGAGTCTGGAGCCAGGACCGCTAAGGCTTCAAACGCCAGTTTGACGGAAGAGGCGACAAAAGAGACGGCGGAGTCAGTCAAATCTGAATCAGAAGCAGTGAAGGCTACCGAGCCACCAGCGGCTCCAGCGCTTTCTACGTCGCCACCAGCGCCCCCTCAATGCACCCCCAAGAACACGATCAAAGCCGACGTGGTGGCCATCCCCCAACCCATCATGCTAAATCGGCTCGGTGCAGCCATACCGGGCGGGATGATTTTTGCGCTCAGGCGTGACACGGTGGGAGGTTTGGGTAAGCAACTACGAGCAGATAAAAGGCCACGTCCGATAGTGCTACGCGCAAATGTCGGAGACTGCCTGGTGATCAACTTCGAAAACTCGATACCGAAGAGCAACTTTGTCGTTCCGCCGCCTCCAGCTACGGCGACGAGTACTACTTCCGAGGTTTCGCTCCACGTTCAAGGTCTGGAGTGGGTCACAGGCACCGGTGACGACGGATCGTTCGTCGGTAGAAACGATTCCAGCCTGGCCAGCGCTTCTCCCGTTTCTCCTAACATGCCTCCGGCTACGCAAACTTACACTCTCTTCGCAAAGGCGGAGGGGACGTTTCTACTTTATACGATGGGCGACACCAGTTCGGCTGGCAACCAGCTCGTCAACGGACTTTTTGGCGCCGTCAACGTCCAGCCCGCTGGAGCCGAATGGTATCGCAGTCAGGTATCACAAAAAGATTTGAAGTTGGTTACTACGGGAACAACGGCTGACGGTCATCCCAAAATTGACTACGCTGCGGTTTATCCCGCTGGCTCCAAGTACCCTGACGGGACGCCGATTCCGCCGAACACTCCGATCCTCAGGATGGTCGATAAGAACTTGAACATCGTGCATACGGATCTGACGGCCATGATCACTGGCCCGAAAGCCGGGCGATTCACTCAAGCGGAAGTGAATTGCGATGCCGGGTTGCCCGTTCCTCCTGGGGGTGTCGATCCGCTCTTCTGCAAGAATCCAGCGGCGCCCGACCGGAGGCAACCCTATCGCGAGTTTACGATTATCTATCACGGGGCGCTGGGTGCGGTTGCGACCCAGGCGTTTCCTATCTTGGCTAATCCACTTCCCAATGCGACACAAGCAGAAAGGGACCTGGCGTTGATGACTCAACCCGGCCAGGATGCTTTCGGCATTAACTATGGTACAGGCGGCATTGGCGCCGAGATCTACGCCAACCGGATCGGTGTGGGTCCGATGGGAAATTGCGTCGATTGTAAGTTTGAAGAGTTTTTCCTGAGCGCGTGGTCAGTGGGCGATCCGGCAATGCTGGTGGATAGACCCGCCAACGTGAATATTCAGCCACCGCTTCCGCCAACGCCGGCCCGACCGCCAGTTCCACCGCCGCCGCCGCGATGTACGGCCGTACAGCTTGGCGATACGGGAGCTGCACCCGATCCAAATTGCGCGAACGCAAGGCAGCCCGCGCCCCCAGCTACACCTTATACGCTCGCAGAACTGGTTAAAGCGACGCGAGCTTATTATCCCGACGATCCATCCAACGTCTATCACAGCTATATCAACGATCACTTGAAGTTCCGCATTCTTCACGGGGGAAGAGACGTGACGCATGTCCACCATCAGCATGCGCATCAATGGCTTCAGTCGCCAAATAGTGATGAGTCAAGTTACCTGGATAGCCAGATGATCAGCCCGGGCGCCAGCTACACGCTCGAGATGGTCTATAACGGCAGCGGCAATCGAAACAAGGTGGTGGGCGACTCGATCTTTCATTGTCACTTCTATCCACACTTCGCTGCCGGCATGTGGGCCATGTGGCGAACGCATGACGTATTTGAAGGCGGTTCGGAACTCAAGGATGGCATACCAATCAAAGGTACGCGCGCTTTGCCTGACGGCGAAATCATTGCCGGCACTCCGATGCCAGCTATCGTGCCACTACCGACGATTCCCATGGCGCCGTTGCCATCAGCCGTCTTCATAGACAACGGTCAAGTTGTTTATGGAACGCCAGGAGCGCCCGATACGACCGGAAACAGTGTGACAGTCAACCCCGGCTTCCCGTTCTTCATTCCGGGAGTCGCGGGAGCCCGCGCCCCTCATCCGCCGCTTGATTTCGCGCCGGATGGAGCAGGTGGCTTCATGGATGGCGGCTTGCCGCGCCACGTGGTAACGGGGGGCTCAGTTTCTTATGAAAGTCATGATTTGAAAGACTGGAGCAAAGATCTGGCCACCATGAACGCGATCAAACTGCCCGAAGATGGAACTAATGTGGAGAAGGTGGCGATGAAGTTCTTCGGCAAGCGGTGTTACGCCACGTTCTTCCCCGATGGCACACCAGGTAGCTGCCCTTCTTCCAACAGCACACCTCCACAGAGTACCTTGAACACACCACCCACCGGATTCATATTCAACGGCCTGCCCTTGGGTCCCCAGTCAGGAGCTCCTTTCGCCGATCCGGCAGTCGATGACAATGGCAATGCAGTTGGGACAAAGCGTGTTTACAAGGCCGCGGCTATTCAAGCAGATGTAGCTTTAAATAAGAAGAGGTGGCACTTTCCGCAGCAACGCCTGCTGACTCTATGGAAGGATGCTCAGTCCACAATTGACTTTACAAATGGAAAACCGGGACGGCAGCCGGAACCTTTGTTCTTCCGTGGTAATTCGGGAGACATCATTGAGTATTGGCACACGAACCTGGTGCCTAACTACTATCTGGTCGATGATTTCCAGGTGCGCACTCCCACTGACATTTTGGGGCAGCACATCCATTTGGTGAAGTTCGACGTGACCTCTTCTGACGGTGCGGGTAACGGCTTCAACTATGAAGACGGCACCTTTGCCCCGGCCGAAGTGCAGGAAGTGATCAGGGCCATTAACCACAGCCCAACTAATGGATTTGTAAATTTTCCAGGCGTGCCGCTGATGGATCCAGACAGTGCGGCGTACAAAGCGGCGCACGCACCTCCCAAGGATATTTTTGACTGCGTCGCCAACCCAGCTGCGTTGCGCTGCCAGCCCTGCCCGGATGCTCCGGTCGTCACACCAACCAACCGCCCGGTATGCCTAAGCTGGTTGGGTGCGCAAACTACGATACAGCGCTGGTACATCGATCCTCTGGTGGACGATAACAACGTGGATAGGACGATGCGAACGGTCTTCACGCATGATCACTTTGGCCCTTCCACGCACCAACAAGCAGGTCTCTACGCCGGCCTGCTGATTGAGCCCACAAAATCGACCTGGACGTCCAACGACGGCGCCACAACTTTTGGCTCGCGATCGGACGGTGGACCAACCAGTTGGGAAGCGAGAATCATCACGTCTGATCCCAAGCTCAGTTATCGTGAGTTCGCTTTGGAGTTTCAGGATCTCCAACTCGCGTATTCCTGGGCCACGCTCAGCAGTACGAATCCTCCCCGAACAGAACCAAGCGCTGATCCAAAAGTAGGATGGACCAGCCCGGCGTACGCGATTAATGCTCCTGGGCAATTTAATCCTACGGGCAACATGACGGTGGCAAAACCGCAACTGATAACCAGTATGTCCATTGGTCCCGCGGCCGGCACCCAGTCAGTCAACTATCGCAACGAGCCGGTGGCCTGGCGTATCACTCCTTCAGCTCCTGCACCGGCGAATGACATGTCTTACATTTACGACTCGGCCTTGAAGACGGGCCCGGCGGCCCAGCCGAACGGCGATCCATTTACCCCCTTGCTGCGCGCTTATCAGAACGATAAGGTGCAGGTTCGCACACTGGTGGGAGCCCATGTGTTTGCGCATCAATTTGACCTCGCCGGTCCGGTTTGGTTCTCTGAGCCCGCATGGAAGAATTCCGGTTATCGCAGCGCTCAGCCCATGGGCCTATCCGAACACTTCGAGATGCTCTTCGACGTTCCGTCTTCCTCGGCACCTAACAATAATCGTAAATGTCCGGATGGCATGTCCCAGGGAAATTGCGTCGATTACCTGTACAGCCCGAGCATGGACGAGACGGGCATTGCGAACGGGATGTGGGGTCTTTTCCGTTCCTATGACCCGACCAAGGTCGCTGACAAGTTGGCGCCGCTTCCGAACAACCCGGTCGGGGCGGGCGTCAATGTAACTTACGCGACTTGTCCGGCTGTCTTACCACCGCCTGCCGTGAAACGAGTTTTCAATGTCACGGCGGTGACCGCATCGAAGGCCTTAGCAGGTCAACCTAATGTCAACAACCTCGTTTTCAACCGTGGTGTCCCCCTGAATGGCACAGTGACTTTTACGGGCGGTAGCACGGCGCTTACCGGCGTGGGAACCTTTTTCAAAACAGATGTCTCGGTTGGCGACTTGCTGGTACTGAATTCCAGCTCCGGCACCGTCCGCGGCAGGGTGGGAACGATCGTCGATAATACTCATATCACGCTTGCGGCTAATGCCGCCGCCAATGCCAGCGGCGCCTACCAAAAGCTTTTGCTCAGCCCGGTCGGGGTTTTGTATGTGCGCTCGGAAGACCTTGATCCGGGTGGCAAGCTCAAGGCTGGCGTCCCCGTAGAGCCGCTCATTTTGCGCGCCAACGCCGGCGACTGCATCGAGGTCAATCTAACTAATGCGCTCGATCCATCATCGCAAGTATTTCAAGAACAGTTTTCCCTGGCTTCGCCCTTTGATTCGCTGCGCGTCAGCCCTGCCGATGGAAAGCCGGTCTTCCCGACAAAGATGTCTAAGGTCGTTGGCCTGCATCCGCAACTGCTCAGCTACGATTCTGCTCGCAGTAATGGTATGAACATCGGATGGAATCGGCAGGGCATGCCCGATCAGCTAGCCGCTTTTGGCACGACCGTTAAGTATCAATGGTACGCAGGCACAATAAAGAGAAACGCAGGTGGAACCCTGGACTACACTCCGGTCGAATTCGGTTCGCTAAATCTCCTCCCGTCTGATCAGATCTTTCAAAACTACACCGGTCTGTTCGGACAGATGATTATCGAACCGGCGGGTTCGACGTGGCAATGTGGCGAGACTGGAAGCCTTGAGAATTGCGATCCGTCACCGAGTCCGCCCTCAACTCGCGCCTCGGCCACGATTACCCTGCCCAACGCCACGAAGTTTCGCGAGTTTGCGTTGATGATTAGTGACTCCATCAAAATGGTGGGGCAGGATCCGGGTGGCGCTGTTAATTACCGAACGGAGCCGTGGACTTTTCGTTACACCGGCAACGCAACCACAGACTTCTCGTGCATGTTGTCTAACCAGCTAGTCAACGGCGAGCCGCAAACTCCGATCTTCACGGCTGAAGTTGGAGACCGGGCCAGATTCCGCCTTGCGCATCCGTTTGGAACAGGTACGTCTCAAGTGTTCTCGCTGCATGGACATGTTTGGCAGCGAAACCCCTATCGAAACGATTCCAAGGAAATGGGTGATAATAGGCTCTCGCAATGGATAGGCTCGCGCGATAATCATGGCTCGACAGATCATTTTGATTTGATGATCGATAAGGCCGGTGGGGAAGGCGGTCGTGCAGGTGACTACCTTTATACCGTCTTTGTACCCATTCAAGCGCGCACGGGAGCTTGGGGCATCTTCCGAGTGGGCCATAACCCTCCCGGAACCCAAACTAATGCTGCTTGTGCTCGGGTAGTTCCAACGCCGCAGCAGCAGCAGCAGCTTGTGGTGCCAATCGCTCCGAAGGATGATGTGGAGCGCTTTACCAGGCAACCGGTTAACAAGAATCCGACGCCGTAATTACCTCATTGTTTCCGGGGTTACAATCGCTCTGTCTTGATCCAGAGTATTGAATGCGTCAAAACTGTCCTTAAAACTATTATGCAGTGCTGGTGGGCCAGTGCCGGGGGAGATGGTAGTGATACGGCAGACCAGTAATAGCACCAAGATATACTCTTCAGTTCCAAGGAGGAACCAATGGCTGACAAAAACATCAAACCTGTGCCTGGCATAAAGATAGTTCCAACTGGTAAGCCACCGGCACCGAAGCCACCGGCCCCTGGTAAGCCACCGGCACCAAAGCCACCAGCCCCTGGTAAGCCACCGGCACCAAAGCCACCGGCGCCTGGCAAGCCACCGGCACCAAAGCCACCGGCGCCTGGTAAGCCACCGGCACCAAAGCCACCGGCGCCTGGCAAGCCACCGGCACCAAAGCCACCGGCGCCTGGTAAGCCACCGGCTCCGCGGCCACCGGCACCTGGTAAGCCACCGGCGCCAGGTTATTACCCCTACGACTACAAGTCAGATGAAGTAATTCAGATCAACCTCAAGAAGTATTGTGCCGTGGAGTTACTTAACGCGCTCATCATTGCCCTTGGGATCGTGCCCCCACCCGGAAAGAAAGGGAAAGGCAAAGGGGGCAAAGGGGGCAAAGGTGGTGGTGGTGGTGGTGGCGGTTATCCGTATGGCGGTGGCACGACTCCGACGCCAGGCAAGAAGCCGCCTGCACCGAAGCCGCCGGCTCCGAGGCCGCCCGCACCGAAGCCGCCGGCTCCTAAGCCGCCAGCGCCGAGGCCGCCAGCTCCGGGTGGTAAGCCCTAGTAGCTTCAGCTGGAAACTCCGAGTGCGATGTTGTGGTGCGGTAAGAAAAACAACTCTTACCGCACTCCTGCTCGCAGGAAGCGGATGAGATTCAGGGAGTAACAGCGTCCAGTAGTGTTCGTTGGCTGTCTATAGGCCGGCACCCAACTTGCCCGGCCTGACAGATGCGTATCCATCCAGAGATCACTATGCCTATCTTCGGCGGTCTTGAGATCTGAGATTATGAAAGATCTTGGAAGGCCGCAGAGCACTTCTGCGCAGGACCGCCTACTCAGTCTGCTCACAACCCAGTTTGACGACGCCACTCAGGCGTTTGATTTACTTGCCGAATTCCTTTCGCTTAACCGCTACAACAAAGGTTTTTGTCTCAAACTCCTTGCCGTGGCCCGACAGGGCACTGGCATGCCCTGGGACATCAGACGTCTGGCCGTGCTGATGCTCGAACATCAGACCTTAAAGATTCATCCGGACAATTTGGCTGAGTTCAATTTTTTATTCACCCAGCTGAAGCTTAAGAAAGCGCCGGCGCTTAACGCAGGAATCGTTAGTTCCGTACTAAAAGAGGGATACTCCACAACTAGTCTTCGCCGCTTCATCACCGAGTTTCGCTGCCGACTCCAAAGACTGCATCGCATTCACGCAAAGATTAGAGGCTGGAGAACCTCTGAATTGGGATTACGCGACTTCATAGACCTATCCCGTCACGATTGCAAGTTATCTCTTGGGCGCTATTTGTTCACAGCCGAAGAAGTGGTCGATCAGATCCTATGCCAGGTACTAGTTACAGATGGAGCTAAGGACCTGGACAGTACACAACCTCTGCACGTGGAAGCCGAAGCAGAAGGGGCCATGAGCCGCCTACCTGATTATGAAGCCTCCATCCTTAAGAGACTCTGCGCATCGTCACGTATCTATTGGGTGTCTGAGGTTAGCAGTTCTGAAATCAACTCCCTCGTTGAGTATCCCCTAACTACAGTAGTTCTCGTTATTAAGCCGCCCGGTAGCGATATCGAGTTCGAGTTAAAAAGGGCCGGCAGGAAGAGTCCTTTTAGCCTGAACATCGTTTGCTCACGCAATGGATGTGGGGTCGCACCTTCTCACCGCCTCGACGGCGGGAACATGCTTTGGCTCCTGCGGCATGAGGCCAGAGCAGCCAGCAGACTTTGTCTTATTTATCGCCTGGTCCATGGAACTGAAGCCCCAATACCAAATTACATCTCCAGGTCAACGATCTACTCGATTCCGGCAGGTGGCTCTCAAGTGCAGACACTCACGTACTTCACGGAGCCAAGAGTGTTTGGCGAGGGATTTCGTGAGATGCGACAAGCGATGGCAGATGTGGTTGCGGCGTTTAAAGACGAAGGGTATGTGAAACTGCCTGACTTACCGGGCGACCTGGGACTCACTGCTCAATTCATATCAACTGTTTCTCCCGCGCAAGCAATCCTCAGTGGTACGAGCTCCTTTCGACTGGATCGACTGGCTGTGTACCTCTCAAGTGATGGGGCCCAACGCTATTTCGAACGGGGCCTGAACAGGGCTTACTCAAAAGACGATGCGCGAAGATCAGCAGACGCGCTTCTGGAAGAGATCCTTGGCGTCTACCAACCTCCCGATGTCAGCTATCGAACGCATAAGCAGTACCTCGCGGCCGCATTTGCCGTGCCCGAGAACCGTGCGAAAGCTGATAGCGTCTATCTGTCACTGATGCGGGAAATCGGAAAGTTATGGGGAACATTGTTGGGCGTCAGAGGTTACACTCGGGGTGAATCATTCGTCGCCAGAAATGTGGGCGTGAAGAGTGTTTGGGACGGTGGCCAGTGGAAAGTAAAGATCATCTTTATGGATCATGACTCGGTAGTAATTCCGGGCCCGCAGGATAGAGATTTTTATTCCCGCGAGTCCCTTCCGGAAATGAGATTGGACGAAACCTATCTTTGGGGCAGACCGGGCGCCGTCCTGGGCTCAGTTGGGCACCTGCGGAGTATTTATCGGACCAGCGATGACATTTTTCAGCAGGGGCAAGTAGTGGCAAGGACCTCCATGAAGAAGGCTTACAAAAAGACTCAGCAAGCATTGTCGAGCAATCCAAATTTGCAAGTGTTATTTGACCACCAATTCGTAGAGCGACTTCTTGATTTCGATAAACTTGTCAAAGGCTACCTTCGGATCAACCACAACATCGAAGGGAGCTCAAAGTGGAAGAGCAAGCAAAGAGAGATCCTTACAGCAATGGCCTACGAGGATCATGAAATTGATGCGCATATGGAAGCCCTGGAAAAGAATAAACCTTTCCTTGAGGGACACTCGTTTCTTTTTTGATCTGAAAATACTGTACTGAATCTAGCGCTGGGCAGGAATCGATGAATACCGCCACCATGATCAGCGTCCCCATCGCTGTCAACAACAACCACTTCAGGATGCAGCTCGAGCTGTTCTGGTTCAATCATAAGGTGACTTACGGAGAGTCCGCTGCCCGAGAAAAGCTTCGTGCGGTGATCGTCAAGCGCAACACTGTTGGCGAGCAGCCGAAGGACATTTGTGAATGGGCAGGCGACATTCCGCATGTCATGGCAGACGCGTTTTTTGACGTCAGAAAAGATCTGACGAATCCTGTTCTTTGTCCAATCAATATCCAGCTGGGCCTGAGTCAGGTCATCGCCGCCTTCGACGATGAGCAAGTCATCGAGGTGCTCGATTGCGACATGTTTCACTTGAGGCCGCATCCTGACCTGACTGTCGAAGACGACGACCTCATCGTCGCGGACATCTACGAGGAGTGGCACCTGAGGAGCCTGACGGACCACAAGAACGTGATCGAGCCTTTTTTCAAAAACGGTGGGAACTACTACAACGGCGGCTTCGTCCCGATTATCGGCAAGGCAAAAACGTTCAGGAAGATTCTGCCTGTTTGGATCGAGCTGCACAAACTGATCGTGAAGGCGCAGTCTGACGGCCAGCTGCAATGGTGGGCCGGCATGTATTCGCTGCAGGCCGCCTGTGAGAACAACGCCGTCCGGATGCGTGCGATGGATCTGTGTTACGTCCCCGGCATCAACGCACTGAATGACGATCACTACATCGTCCACTACAGCGTCGATCACAGATTCAACAAGAACGCCTGGCCGGACATCGACGTCGGCAGCTTCGAAGAGAACGAATTCTACACGCGCGTGTTGGCGTGGATGCGGCAAGAAAAAATGTTGGATGAGGGCGCGTTGCTGCGCTAATGAACTTTTATCGGGCCGTTCTCATGAGGCGCCGCCGTCTTCATGCCGCTTGCCGTCAACTCGGTATGATTTCCAATGCTCTCGGCAATGCCGCTCGACGTGGTAGAGAATGGGCTGGGGCCGAGTTAAACGGGCTCGCAAGTTCAATTTGGCTGCAGACGTAAGGCGTGATTGGGGGAATAAAAAACTCGATATTGCTGTTGGGCCGGTAAGGATAGAAGGGAGCGTGCTTTTTCTGAACCTTCTTCGTCCCGGCCCACCGGAATCTGAATCGCCTCACGATTAAGGAAGCGACAATAACCTTTGCGCTCATTGTTTAGCGAATGGTTTTTGGTGATGTCGATCCCTTGCATTGTCTTCGTATTGCGAAGGCGGAGAGAGTCTTCATTGCTCAGGTCAATGATCTTACTAAACCCAGTCACGTAATCGTAGCGTTCACACATCCTTAGATTAGCTCGAATATCCAGAGTTTCTAAATAGATGTCGTTGTCTGAGAGGATGACAAATCTTCTACCTGCATCTGAATGGCTAATCCCCGTCCTGAAGCACCGCTCTCTATCAAAGGGACCCTCATCTCGCAAAAAAACATGTGTGCAGTTTTTGGGTAAAGTCGCGGGGTTGACCGTAGGTTGAGCACCTTGCTCGACTATGATCACAGCAATATATGATGAAAAAAACTTCTCATAATAATGGACCAGATACATCAGGTTCTCAGTAGCGCGTCCGTCCCCCTGATCCCGGTGCGCGAAGACGAGTGTCGTGTCGCTCAAAAGGCGATCCACATGCGGCCCGAACAACACTAGCGATTCCTGTAAATACCAGTGGTCCACCAGGCGTTGCTGAGCATCTGAGTAATCAGTTTCTACCCAGGCTAAATGCGGCATGAAGCAGTAGCACTTAAATCGTTGTTGCAGAACAATACTGTTGTTGTCCAACTCCCGTTCGGTTTTGCAATTCAATTCGATGAAATCGTCAAACATCGTGTCCCTCAGGACATAAGCATAGGTCGAATACGCCTGAGTGATACGCGCAATATTGTCAGCGACCTTGATCGGCTCATCCTTATGTATGGCGCCAAAAAACAACATGTCCCAATCGGGCGGCAATTGCTCAATATAGAGGCTAAACTTCTTCTCCAGGTGATCGTCAAAAACAACATCGTCTTCGAAGATCAGAACGCTGGGCACGCCGAGTTGCCGCGCCTCGCGAACGACCTGCAAATGGCTAAGCAAGCATCCATAGGCGCCTGGCGTGTGGATCCAGTTTGCCGGGAGCTTCATCTTGTCCCCGTCCAACGCGGGAAACCGCCGGACTGAATGGATCCCATGCCGATCGAATTTGCTCTGCACGTGTTGCCAGCGCTCCGGTCTTCTGTCGAGGTTAATGCAAACCTTGAATGGGAACTTCTCGTTGATTATTCCGCTGGGCGGGTTAGCTATGGCCCTGGTCATATTGTCGGCTTTCACAAGGGTTGTGTTAGAACGACTCGTCGCTGCGTTGGCTTCCAGCGTGGCGGCATCCATCGCAGTCGTCTTGCTTTTGAATTGATGCGAGGGTAGCAGAGGGCTGCATTGCGTCGGCCCTTGCTCTGCGCACCATCTCGTGAATGCGTGCCGCAAGCGGCTTCAAACGCTCGTTGCACACCGCATTGATCGATATGTCGCGAACGTCGAAATATGCATCTGTGTAGCGGTCGCGAAGATCCTGGCCGGACCATCTGAGCTTTTTGAGCTCGAACTCCTGGCGGGATTTCAGGATGTAATGGTGCAGCCGCAATGCACCCTCGGCTACGATGCTCGACTGTCCCGGATGCTCGGGGCGAGGCGGCAAAGGGCGTCCGTCCGACAGTACATACGAGCCTGAGTTTAGGACGACGCTGTGCACACTGTCGAACTCGACGATGCGGTCCGGTCTCGCGATAGTCTTGAACCAGTGGCCCTCCGGATGATCGGCGGCCGCCGCCCTGGTGAATCGAGAGGTCACTAAATCTCCCGTCGATGACGGTTGAGCAGCTGAGCCGAAGACCCGCTGATTAACAGCTATGGCGGCGGTGTCAGCGGGAAAATGCGCGAGGACCTGCCCCAACGGGCGATAATCACTGGCAAACACGAATTCATCAAGGTCGATAAAGGCAACGTAGTCGGCTAGGCCAGCCAGTCGGCGCGCGCCATCGAAATAAGCAAGTCGCTGCGTGCAGTCAAAACCGTCCGCGGAGTCGGGCCAGTGCACGATCTGCAGATCGACATGTTTGGCGAACGATGTTGCGCGCCGGCAAGTGTCGTCTGAGGAATTATTGTCGTACAAGAGGAAGCGGCCAACGCCCTGCAGGGTGTGGAAGGCGAGCCATTCCTCGATATAGTCTGCCTCGTTCTTGAGGATCGCGCAGACCCCAACGGTGACCTCTGCCGCCAAGCAACCCTCCCTATCCTGTCATGAGAGCCTTATACGGCTCGACTGCTGCGGATACGCAAGAATCCGAGGAAGGAGCGCGAATACAGCGCGACTGGAGGTTAACCCCCAATCCGAGCGCCTTGCAACAGTGACATGGTCGGGAACGATGCCAAGACGCTTCCGTCCTGCCCGATGACAGGATCGTAGCGATTCACACTCGCCGAATCAACTCTCGCGTCATTGTATCCCTGGCGAGAGGGCTGACGAGATCGCTGAGGCATTAACCCGGACAGGATCACTGAGCCACGAACTGTTTGGCATTTTCGTTGACGATTGCCCAACCATTTTCTACACTGGGCTCACTCAACGATCCACGCGGAGAAAAGAACATGGCCACAGGCGATGGTCCGCTCCTTACTAAGCAGCAGTTGACGGATTACGAGGAATTGGGGTTCCTCCATTCAGTCCCGATCCTATCCGAAGACGAAGTTGTCCACTACCGTGCCGAAGTTGAAAAGACCTGCCAAGCCATTGGCGGTCGGGTGACGAGACTCGACGGACTTCACCTCTTTTTTAACTGGGCATGGGAGCTGAGCACACATCCGCGCCTGCTTAATTGTCTGGAACAACTTTTGGGTCCTAACATTTTGCTCAAATCGACCAGAGTGTTTTACAAGTATGGAAGGAGCGCCTCTTACGTCGGCTGGCATCAGGATGGCATCACGGAAACACTGGAAGACGCTCGCGCCCCTGCCGTCTGGCTTGGGCTAACAGCCGCAACTGTAGAAAACGGCTGTCTGCGAGTGGTGCCACGATCGCATCGTTCTGGTCTCCTTGAGCATCACTCGAACCCTGATCTGAAACCCCTAGCCGGCACCGAGACGTCTGCTCAGGTGCAGAGCCGGTCCCGAGCGCGCGTGGACGAGCTCTCCGGTAAGATCGCGAGCATTCCAGCAGGCTTTGATCCACCGTTTGACCTGGTTATGCCTCCCGGGAATATGAGCGTTCATCACCCAGTGATTCTTCACGGTTCAAACCCGAATCTATCAACTGAGTCTCGAATCGGATTATCCGCCAGCTACTCTGCTCCTGAACTGTACAACGGTCGCAGTGCTGTTGTATGTCGCGGCGGCGGCTCCAGGAATCACCAATTTGAGGTCATTGATAAACCGCCCCCGGCGACTCTGGAGGAGGCGGTAGCTGCCTACTGCGCCAGCGACCGGCAGATATTATTTGCCTCTGTGTGACGCGACTAAATGACACCATCCGGTGTTTGAAGCCTCTCTTGTTTCTCTCATGTTGCAAAGGACTTGAATGTGACCACACCGCTCCTATCTGTTGTCATCCCGACCTGGAATCGGGCCCGGATGGTATGCGAGGCAGTTGAAAGCGCCTTAAGCCAACGAGTTGGGCAAGTTGAGGTTATTGTTGTTGATGACGGTTCTACTGACGACACTGCGAGCATGCTCACGCGCAATTTTGGCTCCTGCATCTGTCTGGTTCGCCTGGCAAGCCGCAGAGGCGTAGGCGCGGCGCGAAACGCCGGTGTACGCCTGGCGAGCGGGGAGCTGCTGGCTTTTCTCGACTCCGATGACCTCTGGCTACCTGGGAAGCTGGATGCGGAACTCTGCGTGTTAGAGCGGTTCCCGGAGGCGGAGGCAGTGGTGTCGGATAGCCTGTGCTTCGTGGAGGGACAAGCTGAGGATCGCAGTCGTTTCGCGCGAACCGGACTGCTCGCAGCCACCCAGGGACAAGTGCGCTGGGTGAGTGAATGCCAGTGGTTATGGACAAACAGCATGAAAGCCGTGCAGATGTCTTCGATAATTCTGCGGCGTAAAGCGTTGGCCCACATAGAAGGGACTTGGTTTGCCGAGGATCTCCTTTCCTGTGAGGATTGGGAATTTCAGATGCGTGTCTACCATCTGTGCCGAGTCCTTGTATTGCCGGAAGTCTGGACTTGGGCCCGGTGTTTGGACGACGGTGCGCGACTCGGCCGATGGGACCCGGGGAAGCCTTTCACCCGAGAACAGGAAGCTGGATTGCTACGTGATCGACTCACAGTTATGGAGCGGTCTCATTGGCTCACAGGACTTGACACCCATTTAGCCGCCGAACTCGAGCGCTTTCGTGACGACACCACTCGTCAACTCACTCGAATCGCGGAGGTTGACGATAACGCGATAATAAGCAATCGCGAGCGATGAGTTGAATCATGGAAGAGGTTCATCTATGGCGAGGTTCTGCTGACCAGCGAGCGCTTCGTTCTCAATTGGGCAAGTCAGGCCAGTTCGCGTACTTCAACCGACAACTCGACTATCCCGACTGGAGCGGTCAGGCGGTGCTCGATTTTGGCGGTAATTCAGGAAATCTTTTGCTAAATCCCGACTGCACAATACTCCCTGAAGATTACTATTGCGTAGATGTAATTCCGGAAGCCCTGGAAGAGGGACGGAAGAGGTTTCCTCAGGCCCATTGGGTTCATTTCAATCGTTACAACTGTTCATTCAACCCCGAAGGAATTGACGGTCTGCCGATTCCGGATATGGGGATCGAGTTTGGCATGATCCTGGCCTATTCCGTCTTCACGCACACCACTCGAGAGGAAATGAAAGAGTTGGTCGAACAATTACAAGCACGGCTTGCGCCTGGAGGCACGCTGGCTTTTACCTTCATCGATCCTCACTTCACCGCTTGGCCAGAAACCTACGGAGGAAATAACCTGAAATGGCGTTTGGAACGAGTGCATGAAACGAATCCTGATGTCGATGTTGATGGCCTATTGGAACAAAGTCGCGGCGCGGCGTGGTGCGCCCTTGTAGATGGCACGGAGCTATATGTCAATGGCAATGGCGTCTGGAGCAACGAAGCCCAGACCTGCATGACCTATGACGTTTTCTATACCGCGGAGTTCTTACAACGAGAGTTCTCGCTAACGGCAATCCGTCCTCCGGTCAACGGTGAAATGCAGCATTGCTGCATTATGCGAAGAGGATATGATCTAACCTAAGTCGAAATTGTCAGGCGCGCTGAATCTTTTCACGACCAGGAGCCCTAGACTGACCGCCAAAAGTGTAACAAGCGAAAGGTTTTCGCACCGCCAATAGCGCAAGCGATTGGAGTAGACCCGAGATGCTCACGCCGTTTCCAGACACGGCAATAGTCAATGTTCCGCTCACCCTCGCACGCGAGCTACTCGAGGGAGCAGAGCGCCTCCCGCTGTACGAAAATAAGGATTTCTACTCCCCGGATTTGCAGGCGTTTGTATATTCCACTGTTCGCGAAGCCTATCCTGACGATTTCGACTGGATCGTCAATCAGATCAAGGAACGCGTTGCTCAGTGGCCCTACTGCGTATTAATTCAGGGACTTCAATTCGACGAACAACACCGGCTGTTCGTTGCGCTCAACCGAGCCTTTGGGGAATTGGTAGGCCTTCCGTATCAGGAGCCACGGGCCCAACTTGTTCACTACATCCAGCCCGCGACCGACATACATTCGACGCGAGGAGGTCGTGAAGTCGAGAGGTTGCATACTGATGCCGTGGATTGGCAAATACCGATTGACTTCATCTCGATGGCGTGCGTACGGCCTGATGGTGGAGGCGGGGGGCGGTCAAGAGTTTTGGACCTTGACGCAATACGAGATGAGGTCAAAACCCACTTGGGAAGCGATACCCTGGAATTACTCGAGAACGAGCCGGTACCGTGGCAGTTGCATGATTGTTGGGGAGGCGGCCTGAAATGGCGGCCGGTGTTATCTGAATCCAGTATCTGTTGGCGGCGATATACAATTAATCTCGCCCTGGATGTTAACGGTGCTAAGGTTTCTGACGAAATGCTGGCTTCACTGGATGCCTTTGAAAAGGTCATCATGGCTTCCTCGCGTACCATGGATTTCATGATGAAGGAGCGAGATTTATTGTTTTCAGACAATAGAAAGCAGATTCATTCTCGCACGGCAATCGCAGCCGGCGACGCTTCGAATCGTTTGATGATTCGCAGTTGGATCAACGCTTATTGAATGGAGTAGCGAATGGAGTTCGCTCAAATTTATGATCGTGTCGAGACCGATATTCCGGAGGGTCCGATGGACCTTTCAGGGTTGCCAGGGATCTGGATTAATTCAAATCCCGATTCAAATGGCATCGCGCGGCTGGTGATTTCTGAAGTGAACGGGAAGGTGTCTTCGCGAGTGTACGCGATTGGCCCGGACGGCTTGATTGACTGGGGAGCGGCGGACTTGGCTCTTTTTACATCAAGGCCAAACTCGCGAGTGGCTGCGGGTTTTACCTGCTTCTACGACTTCGGCTTCGTGGAAACACGGCTCCAGGGGATGATCATGAAGGGGCTCCTGGTCCTCGCCCAATTGCACAGCTTCAAGGATGAGAGCCGCCGCGCGGACTATTTTGTGCGTGAATACTTTGCCCTGGCCCACCAGCCATCCTTAAAGTCTTAATAGGGTCAGCTCAAGGTCCAAGCCTTAACTCGCTGCGTCATGACCAGCGTAAGCCTAAACTTTAAAATCGAACTGACCACTACCAGATTTCTCTTCAGACGCCTATCCTGTCCACGATGCTATTGCAATAAGACTCCCGGTATGCTTCAGGAATTTCAAGATCTTTATCATCTTTCGCTTCGCTGACCCATCTCCCTTTCAGCGGGATTCCGGTTTTTGCTTTGCTGAGCATCCACATGTATTCCACATCGACATACCCAATATCTATTGCCCAATATCCGCTCTTTGCCAGGTCATGACTTAGAATGGTAGCTGTTGGTCCCAGTGCAATTAGTATCAGTTTACCTTTTCCGTATTTTCTGGAAGCCTCAAGGATCTCAGGATATTTTTCGAATGCGTTTTTAGCCGGGCAAACCACGCGGCTCAGGCCGGCTGCATTTTCAAACAAGTCATTGCCTACACCCATGCGCGTAAATTCGCCCTCTATGATCAGTATTTCTTTCTTGTCCCATATCTTTTTTAGCTTTTCCAGGACTTGCGCGGACAATGTCTTATCTTTTAGACCCAGATAAAAGCGGGAAATTCCGGCATTGCCATACACTTTTTTCGGGTCCAGATATTCCGAGATCAAGTTGCCATACAAATTGATGAACCGAGTCCAGAAATATCTCGAGCTCAGCTGTTCTATTCTTACCGAAGCCAACGGCCCGGGAAGTCCGATAGTAAGATTGTCCAAATCGGACGCGAGAACTTCCTTAAGCCTTTTGGACAACTCCGGGCTTGCCGACTGGAAGACAATACCTCCTTTGTTGAGCATTATTTTCAATTCGCCATCACCATAGCGGCTGACACTTTTCTTATGCAGCGTTATATCGTCAAGAGTTTCAATAAGACTCTTAATCTTCACTTTGTGAAAATGCCTCCGTTGAGATAACGTACTCAAATAGAAATAATAGAATTTGAATAGTTGTTTCATAGAGCGTTCATGCGTCGATTAATGCTTTGACGCCATGATTACGTGGAAACAGACCAAAAGATTATAAGCGCTCAAACTGGATGTTAATAGCATAATAACGCGAAAGCGCGCGCGACTTTACTTACACCTCTTAACGGAAAGCTCCAATCGAATTGATTGTGAGTTCAATCATGACTGAGACCTTTGAGTTCAAACAGAGCGGTGATTTGGACCCCGCGCTTCTGGATCCGGCGACGAGAAACCTGAGCGCCGATAAGCTTCTTGGTCGATGGGTGAACACAGACCCGGACACGCGCGGCATCGCGGCAATTGTCGTCGAACGGAACGGCGAACAGTTCAGCGTCAGTATCCAGGGGGCGGGAGCGGACGGTCTGATTGATTGGCCGCGGACCCGAGCCACGCCGCTGGCAAATCTTGAGGAAGAGGCAGGACAGCGGGCGGGAGCCCTGGCGGCTGATTTCGACCTGGGTTTCATGAGTGCTGAGACTTATCTTCGGGTGAACAAGGGCGTGCTGGTGATCGTGCTGTTCGTGACTTTCCATGACGACAGCGAGAGATCGAACTACCTTAATCGCGAGTTCTTTTACCGCCGGGATTGAGGCGTTTCAGCGACTCAGCAGGTTTTCTCGAAGCGCAGTCGTCCCGGCCGAAGGATTTGCGATCGCGCCGTCGTGAAACTTGGGTTTACGGCATTAGAATATGCGCATCTACCTCTCATCCGAACACAGTTACCCTGGCTGGCGCTACGGAGTTGCGGCGCACACCGTGCACGACAACCTGGCGCGTGGGCTTTCGGAGCTCGCTCACGAGGTTCGCTATCAACTGCAGAATTCGAGCGATGCCAAGCTCCCTGAGGGAATCGTGCCGGTATCGGGTTTCCGAGGCGATGAAGACATCCTCCACTTCAACTATATCCCCTTCGGCGATGGGCCAAAGATCTCGCTGCCCTGGGTGCGGAGCATCCATTCGGACGTCCAGTATCAAGGGGTTCCTCCGGACACGCTGACGCCAAACTGCATTTTCGTTTCGCAGACCCTGGCCCGTCTCTACGAGTCGGATCGTTTCGTGCGCAACGGACTGGACCCTGCGGATTTCATTTACTCAGAAACGAAGGGTGACTATTTTATCTTCGTCGTCTCTGGTGGCGCGGAGAGGGCGCGTCTGAAAGGGCTGGATATTGCTTTTCGGATTACAAAGCAGGCCGGGGCCGAACTTCGCGTGGCGGGTGGCAGCAGGGATCCGCGTGAGGTGGCGGAGTTAGAACTCTTGTGCCACGAAAACGGCGCTGTCTATGTTGGGCTGATGCATGGAGAACGCAAGGCGGAACTATTTTCGGACGCGCGAGCGCTATTTTTTCCAACACAATTGAATGAGGCGTTTGGATTGGTTGTGGCTGAAGCGCTGATGTCGGGCACTGCGGTTATTGCCAGTGACAGAGGAGCAATGCCGGAAATGCTAAACTCTGCGGTGGGCTTCGTATGCGCCGACGAATCCGCCTACCTGTACGCGGTCGAAAACATCAGGCGCATTGCGCCGTCGGATTGCAGGCGTTGGGCGCTCCAGCAATTCCACTACCTGAACATGGCGCGAGCTTACGTGAAAGAGTATCAACGAGAGATCGACGGCCAGCCGGGGGCGAGGGTCCTATCCAGTATGGCCCAAAGCGTTTCGATTGAGACGTTGAACGAGGACGGTCAACTTCACAAAGACCGGCTAGCGGCGAATTCAAGGTGAGTATGGCTTTTGTCTCAAAGAAGATGGGGCAGTTTACTTATTTCTCCCTTCAAGTGGGCGAATCGGTTTGGCGGGGGAAGAAGGTCCTCGATTTCGGAGGGAACATCGGCAACCTCTTGAAAGATCCGAGTTCGAGCATCGAACCAGAGGATTACTGGTGCCTGGATGTCGACAAAGAAGCACTGGAGCGGGCCCGTGCATCCTACCCGAAGTCGCACTGGGTTTTTTACAACCGTTATTGCTTCTTCTTCAACCCGCACGGAATTCCAAATCTAACACTTCCCGATCTGGCTCAGACCTTTGACTATATCGTTGCGTATTCTGTTTTTGCGAATACAAACCAAACCGACATGCTGCAGTTGGTCAGCCAGTTGGAAGGTCTTTTAGCCAGGAATGGCGCGTTGGCCTTTACCTTTATAGATCCACACTATTTTTCATGGCCGGCGAAATATCACGGAAATAACTTCCAGTGGCGACTCGAGCGAGAGAAGCAATTGGCGAGAGAAGGAGGCACTACCTTAAATATTGACGTGGGCGACCTGACTAGACGAGCACAGAATGCCAATTGGCTCATGCTCATAAACGGAGAAGATCTATACATCGAGACTGAAGAGACTCGACCTTATGAACCGGAACAACAAAAAACCTGTCATGCCTTCTACACTGAAAACTATCTGAAGACTTTGTTTCCTCATGCTACTGTTCTGCCTCCTGTTAACCAGGAAATGCAGCATTGTTGTATCATCAGAAAGTGATGAACTGGGAGATTAGCTGACGTCGGAAAAGGAGCGCCATTGGATTTCGTTTATCTCAAACCTGAGCAGCGTCAATCCTTCGCTGAAGACGGTTTCCTGGTAGTGCCTAACGCTCTTTCGCCAGAAACAGTCGAACGGCTCGTTGAGGCGGGCGACCGTCTGGCGAAGTCCTTGCTCGACAAACCAAATCTGATTGACAGGCCTGAGTATAACCACCTTGACTTACGGCCGGGTTTGCTCAGAGAAGAAGCACTCTTCGATCTCGTCGCGAATAGCTCTACTGTCCCACTCGTCGTCCAGTTGCTCAGCCCTAATATTCATCTACACTCAACCACACTCATTTATAAGAGACCTGAAAATCCAAATGCGCCGACCTTTAGACGTGGGTGGCACCGCGACATTCGGATTCCGCGAGACTTGGGACACCAGGCTTTGCCTTTGGTCGGCATCAAGATCTGTTACTGTTTGACGGATTTTCATCAAGCCAACAGCGGCATGACTCTAATGGCCCGCGGCAGTCAGCTCAAAACTACGCCTTTAGCCCTACCGAAAGGGCAAGTAGATCCGACGGACGTCGAGGTATGCGATCTCAGATTGAATGCAGGTGATGCTTTCCTCTTTGAGAACCGTATCTTTCACACCGCTACTCCCAATCGAAGTGGTCGCGTATCCAAGGTACTAATGTACGGCTATTCTTACCGCTGGATGAAAACAGAAGTCTATCTCGAAATGCTGGACAGGCGTCAGGTGGCGGGGGCTGATCCAATCACGCGTCAATTGCTCGGTGAATATCGCGACGTCGACACACAGCCCTGGGCGTTACAGCGATGGGCCAAGCGTCATGGCGTCCTTCCGGAGACAGTACCCTGGACTGTTGAGACCTGAGGGGGTTAATAATGTCAATCGCTGACGAAGCGCTTTACATTCCTGCGGTTGGATCTCCATTTGTTGAAGGCCGCTCGTTTGCGTGGAACCTTGTCTCCACCAGGTCAACGCAGTTTGGCTATTTCGACGATCTGCTTGGACATCCGACATGGAAGGGCCAAAAGATTCTCGATTTTGGCGGCAACGTCGGAACGTTTCTGTTGGGTGCAGGCTCCCGGGTGGACCATGATGACTACTGGTGCCTGGATCTGAATCAAGATGTGGTCGAGCAAGGCCGGCGCACTTACCCTCGAGCTCATTTCGTACACTACAATCGATATAGCTCGCAGTACAATCCCAACGGAGTCCGCTACCTGCCTGTCCCTGATTGTGGGGTGAAATTCGACATCATCCTGGCCTTCTCCGTTTTTACTCATATTGATCAAAGCGAGATGCTTGAGCTCGTGGGTTCACTGCGAAGCATGCTCACGCCCGAGGGTGTCCTGGCGTTTACTTTCTGGGATCCACATTCTGATATGTCGCGGTGCGATCCCAGACACCCTTCGGCCCAGCAGGTGCGACGTCACTTCGGCTCCCGTGCTGACGAGGATGCAGTCCAACGAGCCCGGTGGTGGGTTCTCATCAACGAAAACCTGTACGTGGAACCGGGCGACGAGCTCAGCCATCAGACCCGGGCGGGTGAACCCCTGGAATCTTACTGCTCGTTCTTTACCGCCGACTATATGGCCTCGTTATTCCCGGATGCGGCGGTGCATCCACCGGTGAGTCCCGAATGGCAATATTGCTGCATTCTAAAAAATACCGGCAGTCTTTCTCATGCGACTGGAAGCGGACGGCGGTGAATCGCAAATTTGATCGGTCGTAGATTAGAACTATGGCGACTCACATCTCGATGCGGGAGACTCAATTCCGCTACTTCGACAAACTGCTCGGCGGTCCGGTTTGGGAAGGTAATAAGATCCTGGATTTTGGCGGCAATGTCGGCGGTTTTCTCGTCAGTTCGGAGGGCCGCGTTAATCACAACGACTATTGGTGCCTGGATGTGACTGAAGGTGCAATTCAACAGGGGCAATCCAGATTCCCTCGCGCGCACTTCGTTTTCTATAACCGCTATGGCTCATACTTCAACCCGAACGGGATTCGCAACCTACCGGTTCCGGATCTGGGAGTGAAGTTCGATATCATCCTGGCCTTTTCTGTTTTTACTCACACCCACCGGAATGAAATGCTTGAGCTAGTTGAGCAACTGCGCAGCATGCTCGCACCTCAGGGTGTTCTGACGTTTACTTTCGCCGATCCGTCCTATGACAGATCTTTGTCCGATCCCGAACTGCCTTCAGGTACCGGTGTGATAAGAATGTTTGAGTGGGTGCAAGCTAACGGCCAGTCGGCGCGCCACCCGACTTGGTGCGTTGAAGTCGATGACGAACTCTATATCGAACCGGGCAGTGAACTCTGCCAGCAGGAACGGTGGGGCAAACCTGAGGAATCCTATTGCTCGTACTTTACCGCAGACTATATGGCCTCGCTCTTCCCGGGTGCAACAGTGCTTGCACCGGTCAGCCCTGAATGGCAACACTGCTGTATTCTCACAGGACCGAGTAGTCTTCCGGGTGCGATCTAAAACGGATAGGTCACATAAACCATGAATCTGAGGTTCCACTGGATGCTTCCAAAGGGTGGAGAGGTAGCCATTGACGCCTCTCAGACACCTCAGGAGGCCGCCCGTTATCGAATCGAGTCGACCAACACCACCTCGCTGGCACGTCGGCCGGACATGGAAGGCTGGGTGCACTTTGCCCAGCATGCAGAGGAAGCTGGAATCGAGTCAGTATTAGTAGCTCTCAACCATTACGAGCCTGATCCGTTAATGATTAGCTGCGCACTCGGCCGAGCGACGAAGCGGCTCAAGTTTATTGCCGCCTATCGATCCGGCTTGATGCAACCCACGACTTTCGTGCAGCAAGTCAACACGCTCTCCGGTCTGATTCAGGGTCGAGTAGATTTGAACATCGTGGCTGGCAGCTCCACTCTGGAGCAACGCGGTTACGGTGATTTTCTCGCGCACGATGAAAGGTATGCGCGCGCCCAGGAATTTTTGGCCGTCTGTAATGCCTTCTGGCAAACTGATGGTGACGTCGATTTCCACGGCAAGTATTACCAGGTCGAACGAGGAAAGCTCAACACGCGATTTCTCGCGCCCGATAGAAACGCTCCTGAAATCTATATCTCCGGGCACTCCGAAGCGTCTGAGCAATTGGCCTATTCACAAGGCACGTGCTGGTTGCGCGTCGTTGACACTCCTGAAAAACTTCAACCCGTGGTGGCGCGTGTTCGGGAACGCGGGCTTAGAGTTTGTCTCAGGCTCGGCCTGATATGCAGGCCCACACGCGAGGAAGCGGTCCGTGCGGCGGCGGCGCTGCTGCCAGAGGATAGTCAGGAAAGCACCATTGCCCTTAAAGATGACTCGCAAATGTACAAGGAGGGCGCGGCGGTTGGGAGCAACGCATACTGGTTGAACCGTTCGCTTTGGGCCGGATTGGTGCCGCACTACGGTCCCGTCTGGACGATCATGTTGGGATCGCCGAAGGAGCTTGCCGAGGCCTTTCTTGCATACAAGCAAATCGGCGTCAGCGAGTTCATTATTTCGGGCTGGCCGGAGGTTGATGAGGTGGATATTTTCGGCCAGAAGATTCTGCCGCTCGTTAGGGAGGCCGAGTTGCGAGAGCAACCTTAGCCTAGTGGGGCAGTTGTCCATCAGACTATCCCTGCGTAGCGGAGGGGAAAGACACTTTGCCTGCTTCAGCCAACATCCGACGCTTTATTGCGCAGTTGCGGCGCTATCGTATGCGCGTGATCGTTACTATTCTAACGATGTTAGCCATTGCTGGCTTCGTCGTTCTTATTACTTGGCCCAACCCGCTAAAGAGCGCTTTGGGGGACGATGCATACAAGCTGTTTCTTCAGTTTTCTCTCGTAACGGTGGTTGGCGGTTTAGTGTCTGCGGTGTTCTCCGAACTTAAGCGTGAGTCGGAGTCTCGCCAAGCCCGTCTACAGTCGCTGCTTGCCTTCCACGACAAAGCACTGTCGGCGTATAACAAGGCCAAGAAGCTTCGCCGCCTAATGACAGTCCTCATTCCGTACGATGTGGAAGGAACAACCTTTATTCGAAAAAAAGAGTACAGGGCGTTGATGGCGGAACTGGAGGACGTTCAGCTGGACTTCGAGAGTTTGAAGCGACATGTAGCTGTTGCCCGGGAATTGTTCGCGTCAACTCAGCCTATCAAGCTGAAATCTAGTCAGGATATCAAGCTTGAATCTAATGATATCGAGGGCTTACTGAAATTCATGGAGAAGTATCTTCGCAGAGTCCTCAAAGAATTCGAGCAACGGCGGTTTTCTGACGCCGATCCGGAATCCAAATTGTCAGACTTGGAAGAACTACTGGCGTTCATTGATGACACTGACCAGCCTGAAGGATTCGTCATTAATTTTTCTGGACCTTATGATGACCTGGAAGCGGCTTTGCTATCACTGACGTTACGATGATAGTAAGCTCAAATAACATCACTACTCCCTTAACTCGACCTGGGGGCGGAACTTGAACACGATAGCTCGATAGAAATGGACACGAATCTCAGGTTCCACTGGATGCTTCCCAAGGGCGGCGAAGTAGCCATGAAGACGGCTCAGGAGACTAACCGAGTGCTCACGACCATGAGCACGTCGCCGGCCGCGATTCCGGACATGGAAGGTTGGGTTAAGTTTGCACGTAATGCGGAGGAAGCGGGAATCGAGTCGGTACTGCTTTCGTTTAGCCGCTACGAGCCTGACACCATTCTGATCGCTTGCGCGGTCGGACAGGCGACCGCGAAGCTCAAGTTTATCGTCGCCTATCGTATGGGGCTGATGCAGCCGACAACGTTCGTGCAACAGATCAACACCCTCTCCGGTTTGATTGGAGGACGTGTGGCCTTGAACGTCGTAGCGGGCAGTTCTATGGCGGAGCAACGCGGCTACGGAGATTTTCTGGAACACGACGAACGCTATGCACGCGCAGAAGAGTTCCTGGAAATTTGCCGTTCCTTCTGGGACGGTAAGGGTGAGGTCGATTTCGAGGGCAAATATTGTCGGGTCGAGGGTGGAAAGCTCAACACTCCGTTTCTCGCGCCAGATCGAAAGGCGCCCGAAATCTACGTCTCAGGCCACTCCGAGCAGGCCCAACATCTGGCTCTCACTCGTGGTTCCAGTTGGTTACGTTTGATCGATACTCCGGAGAAGTTGGGCCCGCTGGTAGGCCGTTTTCGCGAACAGGGAATCGAAGTAAGTCTCAGGCTGGCCATTATCTGCAGGCCAACGCATGAGGAAGCAGTCAGGGCCGGCAAGGCTATGTTGCCTGATGAAGAGATCGGCAGGCAGGAGCGCGCCATTCTTACTAAGAGCGATTCGCAGACGCTGAAGCAAGCGCTGGCCGCCGCCGACGATATCGGCTGGATGAACCGGAATTTGTGGGCGGGGCTCGTGCCTTATTACGGATCGTCTGCTGTTACGCTATTGGGGTCTCCACAAGACCTTGCAGAGCGCTTCCTTGAGTACAAACGCATTGGCGTGACACAGTTCATCATCTCGGGTTGGCCAAAGCTCGAGGAGATGCTTATCTTCGGTCGCGAAGTGCTGCCGCTTGTGAGGAAGGCGGAGAACTAATCTCTGCGCACCCGAGAACCAGAGACATAACAAATATGAAGCAGGAGAAATCGTGACTTCAAAAGCACCTAGAGCGTTCAATCGGGAGATATATCATGACCATCCGGAAATGGTTTTCTACGGCACCGATGACGGCTGTCAGGATGGATCTTTCGGCGAGTTTGCAGAGTTCCGCGCCCACTACGAGAGTGTCGACCCACGCCGGCGTGAAAATATTCATATGGTTAGCGTGGTCGGGGGTCTGTACGGCCTCAACCTGATTCCGCTCTGGCGACCCAAACGCATTACCATCTTCGACATCAATCCCGCGGCGGTCACCTACTTTCGGATCATTCGCCGCGTGTTTACGAGCAGTCGGGACGTCGAGCATTTTCTCGGGAGGCTTAGCAGCGGGGACTTCGATGTCGAGACTGACCAGGAACAATTCGTGCGCGAGAACATCCGCCTGAAGCAAAAAGGATGTCTGCCACGCGAGCGTGGTTCCACCAAGCGTCCCTACGAGCAGAGTTGGCAGTACGCTCTGGAGAACTTCGACTTAACCAAACAACTCTTGTCCGAAGTTCCGCTCGACATCCGTACGGAACCCATGGAGAGCGAGAGCTTTAGCAAGTGGATACGCGAACAGAACAACCTTTGGATATATGCATCGAACATTACGCAATTCCATTATTTCGACCTGGAGTTCGCGGATACCTCCAATGTGGTTTTGGTGCAAATTATCCATCCAGAGCAGCCGCAGCTTCTGGATCTGGCACCGCTCGGTGGCGGACCGGTGAAGGTCAAATTCGAAATCCCGCTCAGTGCGGAACGAATCGATAGACAGGACTCATGAGTTAGTCTGGATTAACTCAGTCAAGGAGCCAGAGCAATGGCCAACAAGACTCGCATTATGACAAACGCCGCAGCCCCAGCCACCGGCACCTACTCGCAAGCCATTCGCACAGGTGATCTGGTATTCGTGACCGCGCAAACTGGTCGAAACGACCAAACCGGCAAGTTGGAGGAGGGCCTTGAGGCCCAGACTCGGCGGATGCTGGCGAATGTCGAAGCGATTCTGAATGCTGCAGGATGTTCGCCGGCGGATATCGTCAAGTCTACGTTGATGCTCGCGGACATAAAGGATTTCAAAGCGGTGGATGTGATCTACGCGGCCTGGCTTCCCGGTCTCGGAGTCACCGCGTTGCCGGTTCGCACAGCGTTCGCAGCAGCATCGCTTCCTGCTGGCGCGCTGGTCATGCTCGACGTGATCGCCGCGTATCCGTTCGACTGACCAACATGCCGTCCGCGCTTCGTTCTTCATTCTTGAGATGCGCATCACGCATGTAATTGAGGACCTGGGCGGTGGCGGGGCTGAGCGCGTCTGCGTGAACCTGGCAAACGCCTGGGCGACGCGCGGTTGGGACGTCATGATTCTGACGCTATCAGAGCTACCTCCATCATATGCCGTCGATTTGCGCGTCCGTAGGCGGGCCATCGGCTGGCCGCGAAAGGCGGATCCGAAAGAACTGAATGCCGCCTCGCTGGCACCCATGCTTCGCGGTCTGAATGGCGTGGCTTGCTTAGATATCATCTGGGAGATGCCGCTGCTGGCCATGCTCCGCTACGCTATTATCGCGACCACTCCGGACGTCGTGGTAGCGCTCCTCGACTACACGAACGTGAAGGTCCTCGCAGCTATGCATGAGACAGGCATACCGGTGATCGCCTGCGAACAAACCGATGTGAGCCAGTTCTCCATCGGCTCCTGGCAGGAGACACGCAAGGCGCTTTACCGGCGCGCGAGTGCGGTGGTCGCGCCTGACCCGACGATCGCGGAATGGCTCCAGCGGCACGGAGCCCGGGCATATGCGATCCCGAATCCGTTGAACGCACCACCATTGATTCGTATGGAACGAACCCGCGAGCGCCGGCTCCTCATGACGCTCATGCGGCTATCGCCGGAGAAGCGCCCGGATCTCCTCGTTCGTGCATTCGCGAGTATCGCCGGCGATTTTCCCGAATGGGAGCTCGAGATCTACGGCGTTGGATCCATGCATGAGGAGCTCACGCAGCTAGTCGACGAGCTGGCGCCAGGGAGGATCCAGCTTCGAGGCTTCACCGACGCTCCGTATGAAATCCTCAGCACCGCCGATCTGTTCGTTTCGGCATCGTGGATTGAAGGCTTCGGCAACGCTATTTGGGAAGCACTGGCGTGCGGCGTTCCGGTGGTGGCTATGGAATGCGGAGCAGCAGTGCGCTCACTGGTGCGAGACGGCATCGATGGTTTGATCGTCGACTCGGACACCCCAGAGGCGCTGGCGTCCGCACTAGCATCGCTAATGGGGAACGAGTCGGTGCGGAAGGCTTTCGCGTCGCGCGCACGGGAAGTCCTTGAGCGATTTTCAATTGAGTCGGCACTCCGAAAGTGGGATGAGTTGCTTGAAGATGTGATGAGCCGTCGTGCGGTGCCAAGTACGTGAGCTGAGCTTGATTCGGAATAGAGACATGAATGAGAACTGGAATTGGCCGGGAGGAGCGCAGGCAGCAATTAGTCTTAGCTATGATGACGGAATGTATAGCGGCCTCGATCACGCTATTCCTGATCTCGAAGACGCTGGATTTCGTGGAAGCTTCTATCTCGTCACCGGTTACTGGCAAGTAAAAATCCGCAAAGCTGACTGGAGAAATGCTTTTTTGAACGGTCACGAGATTGGTAATCACACTGTCAATCATCCGTGTAGAGGCCCAAGCCATAAGTACAACCTGGAGATTTACACGCGGAAGCGAATTCGAGAAGAGATTCGTCGTGCTCACACTTGGCTTAACCGACACATTGGCGTAGATAACTATCGCACGCTTGCATATCCCTGCGGTCATTGTGCGATTGGCAAGCCACCGGATGAGGACTCGTTTTTGTCTGCTGTTAGCGCTTACCACTTTGCCGCCCGGTTAGCTCGAGGCGGCATTAATGATCCAGCTCTCGTTGCGCGGAACCCTCTCATGATCAAGGCGGAAGTCATAAGTTATCCGCATGGGAAAGAGGTTGAGCCATTCGTAGAATATTGCGAGCAGACCGTAAAACAAAGGGGCTGGGGAGTGATTGTGTTTCACGGTATAGGCGATGAATGGTTCACAACCGAGAGAGTTGTGCATCAACGTTTGCTTGAGCATTTACAAGACAAGCGGTTTTGGGTGGCGCCAGTAAGGGACGTAACGAGGCACATACTGTCTTCCAGATAAGGAGTAATAGTGTCTGCCGATAACGTAATTGCTCACGTCGTCAACGACCCAACGAGACGGCAGGAAGCTCTTGCTGGGCACCGCCGGGGAAGTGCTGACGGGCTTTTGCCGTCGACCTCCAGGAAGTTGCCGGCCGATAGCGCCCCCCTGTCAGCCCCGCTGGCAGTGATGGTAGGCAGCAGCGGGTCTGAACTAACGACCGCGCTAAAATTCCCACTGGTGCCGAGCGCCCACCCGCTCCGATAGAAGTCGCGCCCTGCTTCAGCTAACAGACCAGCAAGCGTTACGTGGCACCAGAACTCATGTTCTGATCATTTTGTTTGCTTCGATCTGGCATCTCTGCGCCCAAGCATTTTATTCTCGTTTTTGTCCGTAGACACTACTGGCTATCATTCAGGTATCGCCGCTTGAGTTGTTCGTAGAAACAGTTGTCGGGGTAACGGGCATTTTTGTCTTGACCGGCCCCTTTCCAGTTTTCATTCCAAAGGTGAATCGCGTAGGTGCTTGCGGTTAGCGGAATTTCCGTCTCCGGTTCTAACACTCTGGGCCAATCCGCGTGACCGAGCGGGCAAAAAACGTGATAAGCCCGCGCATACCGTTCCAGCGAATACTTTCGAACGGCTTCTGCAATCAGTCTTGGGCCCGTCTCTCCCCATATCAATTGTTCCGGATTCTTGCTCTGGCAAACCTCCCAGGCATAACCCATCACCTCACTGCCGATCGGCGCTTTGATAATGCCGCTGGTCACCACCTCGAGTCCTTCACATATCTCGGTTGCAAAGACATACTGCTCAGGAAAATCGAACGGCTTTAAGCAGATGGTATCAGTATCAGCCCACCACCCTCCATGCTCGAGTAGCAGCTTATAGCGAAAGAAATTGGCAAATCCCGCATAGCTTTGCTGCTGTTTATACTTGAAGATTTTTGAAGACGGCAATATTTGATTGGCATCTTTGAGGACAGCCCCACTGGGTACCTTTTTGAGCTCATCGTAGACATATAGATGGTACTCATGTCCGTTCAGCAGAAATGAGGAAATCGACAACTGTTCCAGCACGGAAAGTTCGGGACCGATCCACAATCCCTGAATAATCCTGTTCATCTTGTTGTCTTGCTCCTACGGAACAAATTCCAGGAGCATCATGTAGTGCCCCTGGTGAGACTTTAGACGCTACATGCCTCATTTATCTGTCTTGCCCGGTCGCTTGTCTTGTGTCTCTCCCAAACGAGTTCTTGTCCTCTTCTCCTGATCTCATCCAATTCTTCGTGATTCCTTTTGTCGAGAACATACTCGATTCTCTCTTCGAGGTTTTCCATCGACACCGGAAGGTAATGTCTGTTCTCTATGAATCCAAGTTCCTGCAATGGCTCGCGTACCGCGTCGTCGGCAAACAACAGCGCACCTGTAGCCGGAATCTCAAAATATTTGGCGACCACATATCGATAGATGAGGCTGTCCGTAAACGCAGCCCGATAGCTATTAATTTTTTCGGCATACGCGCCGCCAATATCCTGATTGCTTTCGTAGTCATATCCAGTGTAATACCCTGGGTGTTGACGGTAGGCAATAGAGTATGAGCCTTGCTCACACAATGCCCTCATTTTTTGGCGCAGAGGGTAATAACGGCCGATTGCACCGCTAAGCAAAATAGAATTTTCAGGATTATGATTGTACGGAAGCATGAAATCCGGCGAGGCCGAATGGGGAATCCAAACTACTTTCTTTGTGCCGCAGAATTCGGGATAAAAGCTTTCCCAAACGTACCCGTAGGTAGACAGAATCGTGTCACATAAGGCGGAGGCTGCTAACTTTTTTTGTCTCTCCCGCTCATTCCAGTAGTGCAGATCGTCGGCCAAAACGGCTTTACGGCAGTCCAGACGATAGATCTCTGGCGCCAGTACCAGTAATAGATCGTAATCCTCCCAGAATATTATGCTTTCGGGTACCTCACCGAACTCGCTGACCAGGTTGTCGTGTAATGTCCCTCTACTAGCAAAAAATTTGAAACTTTCGATGTGCCGCCATCCATGAGTTGCGATAAGATCGCTCATGATATAGTAAAATTCCCGGGTGACATATGTTCTCAACGCTTCAAGCTGAGATACGATTAGTTTCATAGCGCGCTCTCTGCCTCATATCATTTGGATCTTGACTGATGTTTAACGATGCCAACTAAATCTGCCGGCCTCTGGGGCTTGGTGGAATCATTGACTTCAGATAGTGATGAGCGATACTAACTACAGTAACATGCTCACTTTCTAAGCTGGGATGACCTCAATGTCTACCAGGAAAAAACGACAGTCTTCACTTAAAGTCGCAGCGCGCAAATCCCGCGGTAGCTTAAACAAATCCCTACAGGTGTTTGTCAAGAAAGACTTCCTTACGAAGACGGAATTGCGTGGGTTAACCAGGTATGTGTTGCAGCACGAAAGTGATTTCACCGAGAGCACCGTAGTTCCAGATGGCGTGCCGGAAGGAGCAAACGATCCTTCCTATCGAAAGTCCCGCGTTTTATACGAGCTCGGAGAATATGGAACGTTAATTCAGGATCGCCTCCTTGCGCTTCTTCCCGACGTGCTAAGAACCTTCAATCGAGAAGCGTTCCCCCTTTCGCACATAGACGTTCAGATCACTGCCAGCAATGACGGTGATTTCTTCAAGGTGCACCAGGACAACAGTTTTGTTGAACCGTTAGAGGTTTCGCTTCGAGAACTTTCATTTGTCCACTATTTCAATTTTGAGCCCAAGGCTTTTAGCGGCGGCCAACTTAGATTCTATGAGCCGGAGGATGGCGAAGTTCAGAGTTCAGTAGAAAGACCGACCAGGACAATAACTCCGAGGCAAAACACTCTCGTGTTTTTCCCCAGTACATACAACCATGAAGTCCTACCGGTAAGATGTCCAACCCGCAAATTCAGGAATAGCCGTTTTACCGTGAATGGCTGGTTCATCAGAGGTGCAGCTGTAAGCAATGAAGCGAATCCTCCCGATTATGAAGAGACCATTGTTTCCGTCGACGGAAGTCCTGACATGGGGTGGCTGGTTGACGCAGTAAAAGCGCTAGGTGTTCCGCGGCCTCCGATCCCAGGGCTTTACCTCACCCTCGAGGAGGCCTCAGCGTTTTCAGGTTTGTCTTTTGAGTATTTGGAAATACTCATACAGGAGCAAAAGGTAACAGCCATCGACGACGGCGGCTGGAAGATTCGGCGCAGAGACCTTGAGAACCTTTAATCCTTCAAACAGTTTCTCTGCGGGAGCAAATAGTATGAATGTCTCGGAGCCTGCTGTTGCAAAGTCAATTGGATATGAGCAACTGTTTGAAGAAAATGGATATGTGATACTAAAACAGTTCGTTCCTCGGCTTATGTGCGATTACATTTCCGAAAACATAAAAGCGTTGGAAGCGAGTTCATCTTTCGACTACGGTGACACACAGGTCGAAAAGGCTTTCTCAGCCGCCGCGCCTGCGATAACAGAAACGCTGCTCGATGTTATGACTCCAATTCTCGCGCAAGCGATCAATTGCGAGTTGTATCCAACCTATTCGTATTTGCGAATCTATGTTAAAGGCGCGGAGCTTGAGAAACATCAGGACCGGCCCTCGTGTGAAGTTAGCGCAACGTTGCCGCTCAGCTACGATTCGCCGAATATTTGGCCGCTCTATATCGAGACGGGCAACAAGATAACCGCAGTCGAACTTGAACCGGGCGACGCTCTTATCTACAAAGGAATTGAGGTGCCGCATTGGAGAGAGGCTTTCGAGGGTGAGCGCCAGGTTCAGGTATTTCTACACTACGTCAAGAAGCACGGCGATTATAGCGAGTTCAAATTCGATAAGAGACCTCATTTGGGCCACCAAATACCTAAGCAAGCCTGAGCGGGAAGACGTTTCACAGAGAAAACTGAAATCAAGAAACTACCGTTCCGCCGTGAGGGGCGAATCGGCTCATTAACCTGGCAGCGCGCGCTCGAAACCGAGCTCATCGAATCGCAACCTCACCAGATGCTGAATACGCCGAGCACAATTCGCGTAAACCGCTAATCCCATGCCGATGGGATCTTCAAGGTCGCCTTCAAGATCCAGGCAGTAGGTTTTGCCGGCAACAGCAGGCAGCATCTCGATGACCGCCTTGCGGTGAGCGCTGGTCATACAAAAAATCACATCGGCTTGATTTGCCAGGTCAACCCTCAAATTGCGTGCGGCGTGTGGTCCAACCGGCACGTTCAAAGAACGCAAGACCTCTTTTGCCTCCGGCGTGAGCGGCGCGCCCTCCTTTGCGCTAATACCGGCGCTGAGTGCGCGCACGTTGACGGTTTCCAGAGCTTCAAGAGGCACCTGAAAACGCGTCGCAATTTCCATATTTGCAATTGCTGCGGCCATTGGTGAGCGGCAGGTGTTACCGCTACAGACAAACAGAATGAGGCGGGCAGGTTTGTGGGAAGCGCTGTACGGCGTTTCTCCCTCCCACGCTAAAACAGGGGGAAGCTCGGTATTCGCCGATTGCGGTAACGCGATTGGATCTGTCGGCACATTGATGCGCGTGCCCCCAATGAAACCACCGGTCTTGAGTCGCAGCCTGGCCAGCGCATTTTCCAGTTTGTTCAAAACTCTGTGGAAGTGATGCAACGGCGATAGGAAACCAAGCGCGACCACAATGAAACCCGCGCTAACGATCTGGACCGTGCTCGGCGACTTCTGGTTCAGCAATACAGCCAGGATTGCGGTGGCCGAGAAACCCGAAAGCATGCTTGAACCGCAATGCATCGGCATACAAAACGTGTTTTCACGGCGGTCAAGAAAAATCAAAGTTGTGCAGATACAAAGGGCCGCATAGAACAAGCCCACCAGCGCCGCGAAGACTGCCGCCGGGCTCGTGAGAAATGTCGTCAGCCCAACTCGGAATCCCATCATCACGTCCCCGCTGCCAATCAGTGCCATCACTACCAACGAGAGCAACAGAAGTGGAGACGCGACCATCTGCTCTTCGACGAAGTAACGCCGCGTCTCGTTCTTGTCGCCTGACTTGGCCAGGCGGCTCATGAATTGAAGTTTGAAAAAGTAAGCAGCAAGGTAAGCCGCAACATCGATGAGGGCCGCGATGGTCAGCGTGTAACTTGCACCATCGCTAAGCACAACGGAAACGGCCAGAAGACTGGTGAACATTGCCGCCCATGAGAACCACCGGACGCGCCGCCGCACAATCTGGTCAACCAGCGGAGCGATGATTAGCGTACCGCCACGCAGTAAAACCAGCACCAGCACAATCGAGAGTCCGCCGAAGGTGAAGGCCAGCGTGGTCGTTCCCATAATGGTTGCCATGCAGACGCCGGACAGAAAAGTCAGACAGCGTGGGAAGGGAACCCTGATACCGAAGACCTCGCGGCACCCTGCGTATTTCCACCACTTCATTACCGTGATGAAACCGAGCATCCCTACAACCGTAGCCATGACCGAGACCGGCAGCAGAACAGTTCCCTTTACTGGTCCATGCGTGGCCGACAGCAGACCGCTCGACAAAGCTTTGGTTAAACCGCTGTACGGAGTGTAGAAGAGATAAAACCCAAGGCCCAGACCCCAAATTTCAAGACTATGTTTGCGCTGTGAGTTGAGCAATCGAGCCTCCACGGAATCGAAAAGATTGATTAAACTAGCCGACAGCACGTCATGCTGTTTTCCTCCGGGCAGTTCCAGTTAAGGTTTGTAAAATGAAGGATCGTGAGTCAGTCCGAGAAGCGACTTGCCAATCGTTGCGAGGATATGGTCGTCGTTGTCGTGACGCACGTAAAAAGACAGATCGCGATAGATGCGCTCCAGCACGCTCGGACGAATCAGGCAGCGCGCGCCGCATGCGCGAATGCAATGCCTGATCGTTTCTTCCGCCAAATGCTCGACGACATGGCGCGCACGGCTACCGGCAATTCGGGCCTCCTCATAGTCCCCGGTCTCCCAAAGTCTGGCCACGTGGCTTAACCAAAGATGCGCGGTCTCGACATTCACCGACATCTGGCCAATGTGGTGCTGCACGTAAGGATCGTCAACTTTGTTCTGCGTAGTTACATACTCAAATGCGTAGTCGTAAGCAGCCTCCGCAGCGCCGAGGAAGGTAGCGGCGTAATGCGGAATGAAACAGGTCTGCCAACCTTCTTTGAGATATTGGCCGGGATAGCCAATCAGATCGCTATCCGGAATAAACGTTCGATGGAAACGCACCAGATGACTGGCAGTGGCGCGCATGCCAATCGGATCCCACCACGAGGTGTCAATCTCCACAGTCGGATCGGAAAGATCACAGGCCATCATTAACTGCGTGTCCAGAGAAGAAGCGTCAGCATGCCGAACGCCGCCCGGCCCGGCCGTGTTGACGAGTAGAATCGCCCATTGAGCGCCGCCTGCACTGGTAGCAAATGCCTTGTTACCTTCTATCAGGTAACCTCCATCAACGCGCTCTACCCTGGTCCCAAACTGAACTGATTCTCCCGGCTTGCGTGCCTGAGGTTCGCCGCTCCATGCGACCCAAATATCTCCGTGCTCGACTACACCTTTGAACCAACGCTCCCTCTGATCCTTGCTGGCCATGCCATCCAGTAACACCAGCGAATTCGCGTGACCCTCCCAGCAGCGGGCCAGCGATAAGTCAGCCTTCGCGATCTCCTTTGTCATCATCCACAAAGTCAACACATCGCCGCTGTATGGACCAAGTCCCCGTCCTCCATGCTCTCTGGGGATCGACGGCGCATTCAATCCAGCACGGAACAGATCTTCAAAATCTTCACGGGGAAACGCGCCACTGAGATCATATTCAACGGCACGCGAGGCGAACTTGTCTCGCGCCAACGTGCGTACGCGGTTAACTAGTTCCTGATGATCGCTCTTCAGGTCGATTTGTGCGTAGGTGTCTCTTTTAGAGTAAGCAGTTGCCATGGATGTAGCTCAACCGTTCTTGTGGGTAAAGCAAACTGTTAGTTTGCGATTTCTCGGAAGTTGCTAGGCCTCGACCTGACGCAGACCAATAGTTTGCCTTACATTCCGAGATCGTCGGCCCAGTTTCTCATCGGCGAGAGTTGCCGGCATCTCTTTTCCTGTCATCATTCGAAACTGTTGGAGCACTTGCGTCACCAAAACGTCGCAGCCGTCAATTGCGACCTGTTCACGCGCGAGAGTGGTATCAACCAGTGGCGTCGGCTTCGCACCGTAGACCAAATCGATAACTACAACTTCATCATTCAACGTCTCGAGATTGAACGGGACTTCGTCGGTGTCGCGGCCTACGGGTGTTGCATTTACCACGATGTCATAACCGCCTGCATCGAAATCCGGAAGGGGGATGTAGGGTAAGCCTAGAAGTTCGGAGGCATGCTGCCCTCGTTGGGAGCCTCGATTTATGAGAGTCACTCCGGCACCGGATTGCATCAGCGCGACAGCAATTGCCCGGCCGGCACCCCCACAACCGATAACCGCGGCCCGCTTGTCCATAACCTGAACGCTGCGCTCTTGACGGGCCATATGAATCACTTGTGGATCAGTCGTGTCGGCTTTCCACCAGCCATTATTCCGGACCAGGATATTGGCCGACTCAGCTTGACGAGCGGTCGGACTTATCATTTTTGCTATGAGCAATGCAGCCTCTTTGTGCGGTGAAGCCACGGTCATGCCGTTGAGGGAAAGGCCGACAGAATCGAACAAGCGGGAACAGACAACTTGTTGCCAAAACCCATCGAAGGATTCCACGTGCAACGGAAGAAATAACGCCGGGTAATTCATTTCGCGATAAGCGGCATTATGCAAGCGTGGAGAGAGCGAGTGAAAAATAGGGCTGCCGATGATCGCGAATATCTCTTTTGCCGGTCTCAACTCAGGAAGACCGTAATCGTCGATCAGCTTATTGATCGTGGGGTCAGTTGGAATGACTGTAGCCTGAGGGATGAGACCATAGATCGCCGGCGCTCCCAACTGCAACGCCACCAGGCGGCTCCAAAACCCCATTGGTCCAGTCGCATATGCGATCGTATCTGAGCGTGCGAGCGCTTTCAGCAGTAACAAAGGTAAGAACTCGTCGGCGATCGTTGCGGCCTTGGTGACAATTTTATAGAGCGCGGCAGGAACCGAAGATAACTGCTCGAATTGAGTTTTGAGACTTGCTAAGTCAGACGCTGAGCCATGCCGGGCAACACAGCGCTTTTCGGAAGAGATCTTAGACAACAAGTCCTGAGACAGGTCGCCGCTTTCGAGTTCAACTCGATCATAGACTCGAACCGCTGCTTCTAAACGCCGGTGCCGCTCGGCCGGGGAATCTGAACACACGCCACCCTCTTGTTGACTTCGCAAGGCATAGAGCAATCGTCCGCCGAAGTGGCTGCGTAACCATTCGGGGTTGAGATCTCCCACTAAATCGGAGCGCACCTCCAGCCAGTCAACAGAATCTGGAAGGTCAGTTAACTCTCCCCCCGTCGGCGACGGAGGGGTTGCTAAAGTAGCGATCAGCGATACTCGACTCATCGGAGTTCTTTGATTGCTCGGGTTTGATATCTTGCATCGAAAACAAACGGCCGGATTTAGCGAGCTTGCAAGGAACTCTCGTGAGAATTCAGCCGTGTAGTGACGCGATAACTATACTTCGCTCGACGTTAGAGTTCAATCAATTCGGGAAGCTGTGGGCCTTACCGAGCTGATCGCGCCACCGATACAACAACCGCCGATGAATATCCAGTTCCGCTGCAAGAGCCACGATATCGTCGCACTGCGTCCAACAGATACGGCCGCCAATGTTGGCAGCCGTAAGTTGTTGATATTTATGGTCGGGGCGAGAGGATTCGAACCTCCGACCTCTCGGTCCCGAACCGAGCGCTCTACCAGGCTGAGCCACGCCCCGACAAGTAGATGGATAATAGGGAAGCTGTTATCTACTGTCAAACTGGCCCAAAAAGTCGCCTGGCGATCGGCCCAACCATCAATTAAGTTTGTCGCCTAAGGTCGACAAAACTTTCTCGGCTTTATTCGTCTCGGGGTCGTCTAAATTGTTGACCCGGAGTTGCGCGAAAATGATATATTGCCTTCTGCCCTGGGTTATTGGCCGGGTGGCCCCTCCACCAATCCAATTTGGTTACAAACCTCATTAGTTTTGCCCCGACGAGCGTTTTTACTTGGCAGAAACCTGTGTTGGAGAGCCTGTCCTATGACAACCAGTTCCCCGCTTTCTTCCGTTAAGCATATTGCTGGCTATATATCCTTCGCGCTTTTATTGATTATCGTCGGAAGCGTTGTAGCCCAGGCGGCAAGCCCTAAACCTCCCACGTTAATTAGCGATACTGGTTCCACTAGAGCGGTCGCTTTTGAATCTCCAATCTTTAAGGGCGAGCCCTTTCCTCTGACGGCCACAGTTCCCTTCAGCACCGACACCAGAACACGCATCTGCATATTCGCAATGGACCTCGAACTGCTGCCGGGTGAAGGAGCGAACGCCTTTACTGTTGATGTGCAAGACTCGAGCGGCAAGCTATATCCGTTGCGTATCGAATTTATGGGCCAGGTGCCGGGATTTCCCGGTATCACGATGTTTATAGTGAGACTTGCCGACGACATCGGCGACGTCGGCGATGTGTTGTTGCGGTTGAATCTGCACGGAATGGGTAGTAATCGAGTGCGCATGGGGATTGGCCATGTAGGTGGGGGCCCGCCCGACGATTTCGGCGCCGTGGCCACCCCAGCGCCGGCCACTCCACCGCCTGCGGATCCGCCACTTGTTCCTGATCCATATACTGGCCCTGCAAGCGATGCCGATGCCGTTCGCTTCCTGGATCAAGCTACCTGGGGTCCGACGTCCGCGGACATTGCGCACGTTAAATCAGTCGGTTTTGTCGCGTACTTGAATGAGCAGTTCAACGCGCCGGTAACAAATGTGCCGACAGGTTCAAATTATCCGGATCTGGTATTTCCACTTGATGACCAGGCGACGCAGTGCCCTTCCACCAGCACTGATCCAAACTATAACCAGGCCGTTTGCAATCGGGATAACTTCTCCACCTATCCGCTCCAGCGGACTTTCTACAGCAATTCGCTTTACGGACCTGACCAGTTGCGGCAGCGCGTCGCGTTTGCTCTGCACCAGATTTTAGTTGTGTCGGCGGCAAGTGAGGTCAACCGCCCGAGTTGGCTGACGATCTATCTGCAGGCGCTTGACCGTAACGCCTTTGGGAACTACCGAACGCTGTTACAGGAGATTACGCTCACGCCAGCGATGGGTGAATATCTCGACATGAGGCTGAGTACACGGACTAATCCGAATGAAAACTTTGGACGCGAGGTCTTGCAGCTCTTCTCGATCGGAACTGCGGTACTCAATGCTGATGGTTCGCCGCAGCTGGATGCTCAGGGGATGCCGGTCGCATCGTACTCGCAGACTCAAGTCAATGAATTCACACGCATCTTCACTGGGTGGAATTTTAAGGCCGGGGGGCTCGGCACCGGCATTACCAATTGGCGCGATCCAATGGAACCGCGAGGCGGCACCAATCACGATTACAACGCCAAGACTCTCTTAAATGGCCAGACTACTCCGGCATGCGCCAGCACCAGCGGTGCCGTGAACATAGCGTGTGCGCAGGCTGACCTGACCCTCGCTCTCGACAACATCTTCAACCATTCAAACGTTGGCCCGTTCCTCAGCAAGCAACTGATCCAACATCTGGTGACGAGCAATCCGAGCGGCGCCTACGTGCAAAGAGTCGCAGCCGTCTTTAACAACGACTGCGCCGGACTTCATCCAATCGCCGGCTGTTCAAGCGCGCGCGGAAATCTGAAGGCCGTTGTCCAGGCGATTCTGCTTGATCCCGAAGCGCGCGGCGATGTGAAGACCGACCCAAATTACGGAAAGCTTCGCGAGCCGGCCCAATACATCAATAATTTCCTGCGGGCCTTCAACGTGAAGTCGTTTGATAAGACTTCAACCAGCGATGGCGTGTTGGGTAGCCGGTCAAGCACCGATTTCGCCGGCACTCTCGACCAGCCGATCTTTCAGCCGGCCACGGTCTTCAGTTATTACCAACCGGGCTATGAAGTTCCCGGCACGAAGATACTCGGCCCAGCCTTTGGCATACTCTCGACTTCCACCACGTTGCGTCGCGCCAACGACATCAACACGCTTGTTTATAGCGGCGTGTCGTCGAACACAACACCCACTGCTCTTAGTCCTGATCGTCCACGCGGCACTTCAATCGACATCTCAAACCTTGAAGCGTTGGCAGGCAATCCGGCCGATATCGCGGATGCGCTTAACCCGTTGCTCTTCCACGGAACAATGTCAACACAAGTGCGCACGTCGCTCATAACCGCGATGAATGCGATTAACGACGTTACTATTGCTACTCGTGATCAAAAACGGGCGCGCGTTGCTGTTTACCTCGCGGCAACTTCTTCGCAGTACGACATACAGAGATAACCACCATGGCAAATACACGCAGAGATTTTTTACGAACAAGCGCATGCGCGTTAGGCGGCATGGCATTGGCTTCGAGCCTGGACACATTCGGTGTTGTTCACGCGCTGACACCGCAAGCCGCGCCTGATTACCGCGCCCTGGTGTGCGTTTTTCTGAACGGCGGCAACGACGGGAACAATATGTTCCTGGACCTCAATCAATACAGCCAATACTCAACCGCACGCAGCACGGCTCAGTTGGCAATTCCGCAGGCGAGTTTTCTTTCTGTAGCGCCCGTCAGCGGAGGCTCCTTTGGCTTCCATCCGAACATGCCGGAGATGCAGACTCTCTTCAATCAGGGAAGATTGGCGGTGCTTTGTAATAACGGGCCATTAGTTGAACCGCTTACGCGCACCACCTATCAGAACGGGACCGGCAAGAAGCCGCTGCAACTCTTTTCACACTCTGATCAGGTTGGACTCTACCAGACTGCGATTGCCAACTCCGTCAGTCAGACGGGTTGGGGTGGCCGCCTCGCCGACAAAACGCTTGGCTTAAACGGCGCTGCAACTTTTCCCAGCAACGTATCAATAGCCGGTGTAAATCTTTATCTGACCGGAGTCGATACCAGGCAGTTGGCGGTGGCTGATTCCAACACATCGTTAGCAAACGTCCTCCAACTCAACAATGCGCCAGGAGCTACGGCGAGCGAAATAAGTTCCCGCCTGGCTTCCTTTAATGAACTGCGGACCTTCGACCTAAACTTCAAGCTCATCAAAGCGGCCAGCGATACTCGCTCGAGTTCAATTCAAACAGATAACGCCTTGTCCGCTGTGAATCCTATACTGACGACTCCGTTTTCAAACCCCAGCACATCAATCAGCCGTCAGCTTCTGCAGGTTGCGCGTCTCATAAAGGCCAGCACAGACCCTGCTGCCGGCATCAACATGAAGCGGCAGATTTTTTTCGTGCAGATTGGCGGCTTCGACACGCACTCGGCACAGTTGAATGGTCAAGGCACGTTGCTTCAGCAACTGAGCCAGGCGATTAACGCCTTCTTCAACGCGACTGTCGAACTTGGCTTGCAGGATAAGATCACGCTATTCACCATGTCGGATTTCAGCCGGACGCTTCAGCCATCAGGGACGGGAGCGGCGCAAGTAGGCAGCGACCACGCCTGGGGAAATCACCAGATGATTGTAGGCGGGGCCGTGCAGGGTCACACCCTTTATGGAACCTTTCCAAACATGACGCCGGGAGGACCAGACGACACTGATGGAGGCAGCAGCCCGCGCGGTCGTTGGATACCAACGACCTCCATTGAACAGTACGCGGCCACGCTGGCTACATGGTATGGATTGTCTTCGGCTGATCTGACGGCGGTGTTCCCGTTGATTGGTCACTTCTCAACTGCGAATCTGGGTTTCCTGGCGTAACGATAGGGGCTTAGTTAGTTTTTGATCACCAAATAGCCTAGCGACCTCGCTAGGCTATTTTTCAACCACCGGAACTCGTCTTGAAATAGAATCAGTGTGATGAGTGACAAGGCAAAGATCGGTAGAGCGGAAAATATACGGCTGATAGTGTTGCCGTCACTCCTTGCTGCGCTTCTCGGATTTCTGTTATCCAGCAACAGCTTTATCCGCCCGGCGCAGGCTTTTTCGTCGGGGCCGCCTGCAGGGTACACCGGGGCGCCGGGAGAAGAACCTGAGGCCTGCGCCGAATGCCACGTACCCGCGGATGCCGGCACCGGACACATTTCAATCAATGCACCCCAGACTTACGTTCCTGGTCAAACCTACCCGATCACGGTCACACACACGAATCCCGACCCAAGCAGAATCCGCTGGGGCTTCGAGCTGACCGTGCTCGACACGTCAGATCAAACCGCTGGGAATTTGCAGACTCTCGATGGTCTGACACAAGTATTGAATAACGCGGGACCAGGTGGTGCGCGTCAATACATCGAACACACCGCTGCCGGGACTTTCATCGGTCAACAAAACACCGCAAGCTGGACTTTCAACTGGACGGCGCCAGCTACCGATATTGGTGTAGTCACTTTTTACACGGCCGGCAATCAGGCGAATAACGATGGCAACACTTCGGGCGATTACATTTATAAAACCTTTGTATCCGTTGCGCCCTTTTCGGCTACACCCGACTTCGATGCTGCGGTTGCGCCGTCGTTGCGAACGGTTGTTCCAGCCTCCAGCGGGCAGTACACGATCACCATCACTCCGTCCGCAGGTTTCACCGGCATAGTAAATCTCGGCGCCAGTGGATTGCCCTTCGGCGCCTCCGCAAACTTCAATCCAAGCTCAGTTAACATTACTGACGCCTCTGCGAAGAATTCGACGTTAACGATTACTACTGATCCAGGCACTCCCCTGGGCGACTATCCAATTACGGTAACGGGAACTTCGGGCAGTCTCATGCACAACAAGCAAGTGACGCTGAAGGTCATCAGTCCTTCAAGCATTGACCTTTCTGTCACTAAGACTGCTTCGCCAAATCCCGGACAAGTTGGGTTGGGCTTAAGCTACCGGATCACGGTTACGAATAATGGACCTGCAACCGCAACCAACGTCAGTCTTACGGACACGCTACCGTCTGGGGTAACTTTTGGATCAGCCACTTCCACGGTTGGCTTATGCAGCGGCACCGGTCCCGTTACTTGTGCGATCGGAAGTTTGGCCGCGAACGCGTCGGCAGTTATTACCATTGCGGTGACACCCACGGCGCAGGGTCAGATTGTTAATTCAGCGACTGCTACCGCAAACGAGACCGACAATGATGCGAGTAACAATACCGCCATGATCACGACCGAGATTCAGCCGGCCGCGGTGGCGCCATCAATGCTCGATTCCAATTTAACTGTTAGCACTCTGGTGTCGGGCCTCGACCAGCCGACAGCTATCGCGTTTCCGGGACCGAATGAGTTGTTTGTCATCGAGAAGGCCACCGGCAAAGTAAAGTTCATCCAAAACGGAATAGTGCAATCGACGGCTCTTGACTTGGCGGTTAACAGCGCTTCAGAACGCGGCTTGCTGGGTATCGCCCTGCATCCAAACTTCGCGTTCAATCATTTCGTTTATCTTTACTGGACGGAAAGCAGCACCGGGGCCGATTCCACGAACCTTGCGGACGTGGCCTTGTTGGGAAATCGCGTTGACCGTTATACCTGGAACGGCTCTACGTTAACTTTCGATCGCAATCTCATCCAGCTGCGTGCTTACCAGGCTGATGCCAATCAACCGCTCCGCGGCAATCACAACGGCGGCGTTTTGCGTTTTGGTCCTGACGGAAAACTCTACATCCTGATGGGCGACAACGGCCGCAGAGGCTTTCTTCAGAATAATCAGCTCGGACCTGTCCCCGACGATCAATATGGTGGTCCCGAACCGGACGACGCTCACCTGACAGGTTTCATCCTGAGACTCAACGACGATGGCTCGACGCCCACAGATAATCCGTTCTTCAATGCCGCAACGACGCTGACGGGTCAGGCCGCGGCTAACATCAAGAAAGTTTACGCCTATGGCGTTCGCAACGGATTCGGTTTGGCCTTCGATCCGTTGTCGGGAATTCTTTGGGACCAGGAGAACGGCGACGACGCCTATGACGAAATGAATCGCATAACGCCCGGATCCAATAACGGCTGGGTTGAGATTATGGGACCGGCAAGCCGCGTTGCGGACTACAAGGCTATCGAATCAACTTACGGTGCTGGCAATCTGCAGCAGTTGCGTTGGGCGCCTTCTTTGATAGCTGACTCCCCGGCGGCTGCGCTGGCAAGTCTCTACATGTTGCCTGGCGCGCACTATAACGATCCAGAGTTCAGTTGGAAGTATGCTCTCGCTCCTGCAGGCATCGGGTTTGTCAAGGGAAGGGGATTAGGCACGCAGTATGAAGGCGACTTGCTTGTTGGTGCATCGCGCACAACTCTTCTTAACGGTTATCTGTTCCGATTCAAGTTCACCCCAGATCGTAAACACTTCAAGTTTAGCGATCCAGTGTTGACTGATCTCGTGGCTGACAGCGTCGATAAGTTTGACTTAACCGAGAGCGAGACGCTTTTGGTAGGTCGCGATTTCGGAGTAACTACCGATATTCAAACGAGTCCCAACGGTAATGTCTTTGTGGCGTCATTACTGAACGGAGCGATCTACGAGATCAAGTTAAAACTCAGCACTATCTTCTATGCGAACCTCAACGGCGCGCAGGAAGTGCCGCCAACAAACTCAACCGCCACCGGTGCGGCGACCCTGGTGCTGAGTCCGGATGAAACTACGGCGACCGTGTCGCTAAATTTCAGTGGCTTAACGAGCGCCCAAACGGATGCTCACATCCATGGGCCCGCTCAAGTGGGCGTTACCGCGGGAGTCATTTTCCCCTTACCGAGTGGTCAAGTCAGTGACTTCAGGATCAATCTGACCCCGGCACAGGCGCAGGATTTAAAGAACGGACTTTGGTACGTCAACGTTCACAGCATGAACTTTCCCAGTGGTGAAATCCGCGGACAGTTTCAAACATCCCCCACGGCCAGCGCCGTGCAGTTCGGAGCCACACAGCTGGGCGTAGGCGAAGGGGAGGGAAGCGTAACTCTAACTGTAACGCGCGCCGGCAATACATCAGGCGCCGCAGATGTTCACTATGCGACGCTCGATCCGGCGGGTGGCAGTGATTGCAGCTTGATTGACACAGGGAGTGCCTCGGCGCCTTGCGACTACAAAACTGCGACGGGTACTTTGCACTTCGCGCCTGGTCAGACGTTCGCCACCATCTCAATCTCGATTGTCGATGATTCGTATGCTGAAGGCAGCAGTGAGAGTTTCATCGTCGCGCTGAGCAATGCGACCGGCAGTGGGGTAGTACTTGGTTCGCCCAGCACGGTTATAGTTACGATAAACGACAACGAAACCGTGAACGGGATAAACCCGATCGGCAACTCCGCTTTCTTCGTCCGTCAACATTATCTCGACTTTCTCAATCGCGAACCCGATCCGCCAGGATTTGGCTTCTGGACCAACCAAATCGATCTTTGCGGTGCAGATCCAACATGCATTGAGCTGAAGCGCATTAACGTGTCCGCTGCATTCTTCCTGTCGATCGAGTTTCAGGAGACGGGCTTTCTTGTTTATCGAATGTACAAGGCAGCTTACGGCAATTTGCCGGGCGCGCCAGTGCCATTGAGGCTCAATGAGTTTCTGCCTGACACGCAGCAGATCGCGAAAGATGTGATAGTTGGGCAAACGGGCTGGGAACTGCAACTGGAAAACAACAAGGTTGCGTTCGCACTTGATTTCGTCAGCCGTTCGCGTTTTACAAGTGCTTATCCTACGACGCTAACGCCCACGCAGTTTGTTGACATGCTCTATCTGAATGCCGGGGTGACGCCATCAGCCTCAGAACGAACGTCTGTTATCGGCGAGTTTGGTTCGGCGACGAATACCGCTGACAACGCCGCACGCGGCCGGGCCCTCAGGCGGGTGGCTGAAAACTCAACCTTCAAGCAACAGGAAACCAACCGCGCATTTGTGTTGATGGAATACTTTGGTTACCTGCGCCGCAATCCCAATGACCCTCCCGAGTCCGGACTAAACTTCGACGGTTACAACTTCTGGCTAAACAAACTCAACCAGTTTAACGGCAACTTCGTTAACGCCGAGATGGTGAAGGCCTTCCTCGTCTCCGGTGAGTATCGCCGTCGCTTCGGTCCGTGAGATAGATTACCGTCTTCCAAAGCGCCATTACGGTTCACCCTACTCTCTACCTCGTAATCATTTCGTCGCCAGACGGCGTGCCGTTTAATTGTCTGACTGTTTCACTCATCTAGCAGTTGGTCTAATTGATGCAGTCAATATGAATCACGTAGTGACTCTTTTGCTACGTTGATTCGGCGAAGTGGCCCATCAGACCTGTATTGCTACCTCCGGCGCGGTCACCGGATCGATAAGCAGCTATGCGCAGTACGACGTTCTGGGGAACGTTGTCAAAGCTATAGACTCGCGCAGCACATCCACAAATATCATTGCCGCGACCATTAGCTACGCAGATCGGTTTGGCAGTCCAAACGGCGATGCTCGGACAAACAGCGGTTCCACAGAATTGAACACACCGAGTCAGGCTAGCTACGCACTTCCTAGTCTTGTAACCAATGCGCTGGGTCATACGGCCTACACAAAATACGACTACTATCTGGGCAAGCCTGTCGATGGTGAAGACGCAAACGGAGTCGTCGCCACCGCCTACTATGATGATCTTCTCGACCGCCCCACGGAGGTGAAGCGCGCCTTTGGTACCACCCTCCAGAACCGTTCGACTTTCGATTATGATGACGTTGGTCGCGTCATCACTACAACCAGCGACCTCGACAGCAACGCCGACGGCCTCTTGATCGGCAAATTGTTCTATGACCAAATGGGTCGCACCATCGAGACGCGGCAATACGAAGGCAGCGGACACTACATCGCCGTGCAAACGCAGTATGATGTTCTGGGACGCGCATACAAGACATCGAATCCCTTCCGGCCCTGGCAGAGCGAGATGGCCATTTGGACAACAAGTGCGTTTGACGCATTGGGACGAATGACTTCGGTGACCACGCCCGACAGCGCGGTGGTCAGTACGAATTACAGCGGCAATGCGGTTACTGTTACCGATCAGATGAGCAAAGGAAGAAAGAGTGTCACCGATGGTCTGGGCAGGCTAACCTCAGTCTACGAGGATCCGAGCGGTTTGAACTATCAAACCAGTTATGCGTACGACACGCTCGGCAATCTCACGACCGTTACTCAAGGCGCGCAGACGCGTACCTTCGTTTACGATTCGCTCAAACGCCTGACTTCGGCTTTGAATCCGGAGAGCGGCACCATCAGCTATACCTACGACTCGAATGGAAATCTAGCCACTAAGACAGACGCGCGCACTATTACTGCGACCTACGGCGGCAATTGCTTTCCTGTTTCGTCTTCATTCTCACATTCTGCGGATGATGGATGGCGCTCCCAAAGACCTTCTCAAACCAGATTCAGTCCTACCGTGCTACGTGCTCACGCCTAGAAACTACCGAGTGCTGAAGCGAGTTCATGAGCGGTCAATCTTCACCGTTGGGCGTGGTGCGCGATGAAGGGTTCGAGGAGTGCAGTGATCTTCTGTTGCTGACTACGCGGGAGCTGGGAGGCAGCCTCGAATAGCTGCTTCATCTTGCCTGGAAGAACAGCCTCTCCGCAAAGCTGGAATCGTTATACGTATTGTATAAACAGGCCATTGGTATTAAGCGATCCGAATGGATTGGACTGGGGCTCCTTCGATTTAGGAAATGACAGAGCCAGCTTCCATTGGTTCAAAGGAAAAGTCGGAGAGTATAAGGGACGTAAGTACAATCCCGTAGATTTTGGCAAATCGGAAACAAAGACCCTGAACCTCGTAGGTGGGTCCCGGGTGCAAATCTCCAAGAACAATGACATAGCCAATCCGGTCAGTTCGAAGCCAGCTACGTCGCCAAAACCTCAAAGCGAAGGCTTGGCTAACCCTAAGCTGGCGAACGCGATCGCCGACCGCACGGAGTCGATACCGGTAGCTACGGGGGGATTCGCGGTAGTTGCGGGTGTGGCTGCTGGTGTCGTCTTGACCACTGCACCAGCCCTCGCCGCAGGGAGCATCACCTCTCTAGGGATAGATTCACTAGCCGCTACAACGAGTGGGGCGGTAACGGACGTCGCCGTTATCGGTGGCTTGGAAGCAACTGCAGCAGAATATGGAGGTGAGGTTGGGTTTAACATATTGGAGCAGTCGGCCGGATATACGTGGGGAGGCGTCAATATTCCTTGGCTCGATAGCATAATCAGTAATGGCCAAGTTGTCTTGGTTAAGGCTGGCGGTCCAAGCACGCTAAAGGAAGCGGCGTACTTACTCGCTGCGGGGTACACACGGGCAGGCGAGTACCTAGTACCGCCGCACTAACATTTGAGAGCAGAGGACCAGTGACACTGCTGAATATAGAAGAGCAGCCTATCTGGCACAACAACTACAAATCATAAACCTGCGAAGCAGCGCGCCAGGGAGGCGTTAATTCAGACGATGCCCAAAACACCTGATAAACACCAAAATTTGCCAGCAGCAAAGCGGCTTGAGAAAGTGCGCGCTGAGTTCTCTGCCGCCCTCAGGGCAGTTTCGGAAGCTAATATTAAAGCTCGCGCGGAGAATTACCGGGATACAACGGAAATGCAAGAAAGGGCGAAGTATCTAAGCATAGTGGAGCAACGGCTCAAAGAGGCAAAGGCAGATTTGGATCTAGTCACAGGAGGCCCTGAGATTGTGGCGTCGACGGATCTTGTCGCCAGGAAGGTGCGCCAATCATTTCCCTCCGAACAGGATGACGTGATCCGCTTATTGGAGAGAGAACTTGGCCGCAATCTGCCCTTCAAGGAAAACGATAGCGCCGAGGACCTAGAGCGCGTACGGCTTGCGGTGTTGAAGATTGCACGAGGAAGTCTCGCAGAACTACGGCGTCAAATCGATATCGCGAAAATTGATTGGCGCGACGTGCTGAACTCAGCGGAATACCCTGAGGCGTCCGGAATGAGTCTGGCCGACTATAAGAAACTGGATGAGGAGACCCTCCACCAACTCAAAACGCGTGACCTTCAGCAATATCTTTCCTGGCTGCATGATGATGAGAAACCGTCTTAGCGAGCCGGCGATTAGAATTTGGCTTAAGCCCACTGATCAAGCCCTTGCAGATCTGGGCATCTGTAAAGCTGAACTGCAAATGGAAGTGTTCTGTTAGATGGGAGGGGAATTCGTGACATATACAATCAACCGAGAATCTCAGGCCAGGGACATAGAGCGTGGGGAACGACGGCTAGCAACGCTCAAGCCCTATTTCCGGCGTGAGTTAGTTGAGTCGATATTCAAAAAGCTGTTCCCCGACGAAGGTGGTGAAGTTTGGCAAATTCTGAATGACTACAAGGACGATTCCGAAGAGGGATCATCACGAATACATCTGGCTGCCCTGAAACTAAGTGATGGAAGCCGGGAGGGGTTGAGAGAGAATATCATCAACGCAAAGCGGGATTTTCGGGATGTAATAGTGCCGGCAGAGAGTCCAAGGGTCTCTGACCTAGGCTTGGTTGCTTACGTGGGACTCTCTGACGAGGAAAAAGATCGTGTGACCGACGAAGACCTGAAAGAGTACCTAAACTGGATTGAAAACCGGTGAATCGGTTGCGCCCGTGCGTTGTTTCTGACGAAGGATGTCTACACGAAGAAGACGATTGAAACACTCATGGATGCCATCAATAAGTACGCCATCGAAATGAAGCAGGTGGGGCGCTGCAGGGTGGGCGTTCTATGTCGGCCAAATGCGACTTCCGTTCTCATGGGAAATTCTAGGCACAGAGGGGATAGGAATTTTTGTTCCCAAAGCCGAAGAATGGGATGCCTTTTGCGAGAAGCATAACGCCGATTGGGCGAAAGGAAGTAGGGATGAGATCCTGGCCCGACTTGCTAATGGAGTCATAAAGAAACGTTACGGTAAGGGCAGTTTTGAACTTAATCCAAGCTCGATATTGATAACGCCGGACCCATCGGTCATGTCCTTCTTGCTGTCTTTTCTGCGCCAGCCAGACAAGATGTATTAGAAGCGTTAGGCGGCGTCGCATGTTGACTCTCAGACAACCGAACTGTAGCATTCGTGGAGCCCGTCGAAATCGCATTCGCGCTGGGGATTCTCCCTCTTTGGCGCAATGCTTTCATCCCAATCCGCCCCAGAAAGAAGCTTTTCTATGCCTCGCGTCCTCCGTCGCTATATTTCTGCCAAATCATTGTTGCTCGCCTCATTCCTGGTACTCGCCATGGGTCTTGTGCCCAGCGTTTACGCGCAGTCCGTTCCCGGATTCCTGGCGCCTGATAGGTCCAGCGCCACATTCGAACTTCCCATTCAAGTAAGGGCCGCTCGTGGTGAGGCTCCTTTGAGCCGGGTTTACGATTACCTCAAAGTTGAGCCTGGAAAGATCAGGCGTCTCCCGGCGCTTACCCCTGCCGAGGTGCGGATGGATCCTTCTGAAAAGGTTTTACGGATCGGAGTTGTAAGGTCTCTGGCTCTACCGATTAATCCCCTGAGCGACAGCCCGCCCTACAGACTTGTCGAAGGCGATGTGCGTGTTATGGGAATAGTTTCGGAAGGAGCGTTCTATACTAGAGTTCACTTCTCCGGTATGTCGCTGCCTCCGGGCGCGCGGGTCTTCGTCTACTCGGTGAAAAACCCGGACGAGTTCTACGGCCCTTACGAAGGCCGCGGACTCTCTGAAGATGGGACATTCTGGACTCCGCCGCTCCGCGGCGAAGAAGTCGCTATTGAATACTTCACGCCAAGTGGCGCTGACGCCTCGTCGGAGATTCCTTTCAGCGTCTCAGAGATCAGCCACACCTTCAAGGATGTTTTCGCGCCCGATGGGGCTGGCCTGTGCAATCTCGAAGTTACACCTGAATGGGCCAATGTTGCCAAGTCTGTGGGTATGCTTCAGTTCGTTACTGGCGCCTTCGAAGGAGTGTGCACTGGCACCCTGCTTAACGATCAAGCCAGCGATCAAACTCCATATCTCCTAACCGCTAATCACTGCTTCAGCGCGCAAACCGAGGCACAATCGTTGCGCGTTTATTGGAACTACAATACTGGCGACGACCCACCGGGAGGCACGCCGTTCACCGACGGCGCTAATCTGCTCGCCACCGGTTCCTCCAGCGATTTTACCTTCGTGCGCCTGACGGGTTCGTTGCCAGGCGGCTTATTCTTTTCTGGTTGGGACGCCAGCGTTACACCAGTACCAACTTCGGTGACCGGCATTCATCATCCCCAGGGTTCACACAAGCGCATTTCGTTCGGAACCACCAACTCAACCTGTTCGAACGCCTTTCCCGTGCCGTGTGCGAATCTTACTCATGTGGGTTGGAGCTCCGGAACAACTGAGGAGGGTTCATCCGGATCGGGTTTATGGAAAGGCTCGGCTGCGAATGCGCAGCTGGTCGGAAATTTACTTGGAGGTGCTGCCTCTTGCACTAATCCCACAGGCATCGACGAATACGGCAGCTTTAGTGTGACTTATCCGAGCGTTTCCTTTTTTCTGACTGGAACTGATTGCGTTTCAGGCGTCACTGCGTCCAATCAAAGTTTTCCCAAAGAGGCCGGCTCCGGAAGTATCAACGTCAGCGCCCCTGGCGGTTGCAACTGGACAGCGACTAGCACCACGCCGAGCTGGCTCTTCATTACCTCGGGTGGAAGCGGCAGTGGCAATGGCACCGTGAACTTCGGTGTGAACTTCAACACCGGTCCGCAAAGATCCGCGACGATAGTGATTGGCCAGAAGGTCATAGTCGTAACCCAGGCTCCGGGCCCCGCGTGTATTCCAAAACTGATTGCAGTGGGACAGCCTGTTAGTGCCTCGCTCAACATCGGGAATTGTCCGCTCGGAGATGGCTCCTACTTTGACCCATACAGTTTTAACGGTCTCGCCGGGCAACAGGTGTCAGTGTTGATGACGTCTGGCTCGTTCGATACGTTTCTTTTTTTGCTGCACCCGGATGGCTCGGTGCTAACCGTTGATGACGATGGCGGCGGAGGCACAAACTCTCGAATTCCGCCGGGCAGTGGTTTGATTACATTGCCGACTACGGGGACCTATGTTATTCGCGCCAATTCCTTCAGCCCAGGGGAGTCGGGCGGGTTCACGCTAACACTGGACGGACCGCCGCTGGCCGACTTAAGCGTTTCCAATACCACGACCAACAACCGGGTCGCTCCAGGCTCTAGAGTTGTCTACTTAGTTACAGTCACAAACAATGCCGGCACGCCGGCTAGCTCCGTCACCGTCACCGATAATCTTCCGTCCGAAGTTACTTTCTTTTCCTGTGGGGCAACCGACGGTACTTGTGGCGGCTCGGGAAACAATCGCACGATCAGTTTTCCGTCCTTAGCGGTTGGCGCGACCGCCACTGGAGTTCTGATCGCGACAGTTAATAATTCTGTGGCGGTGGACAGCGTTATCAGCAACAGCGTCACAGTCGGCTCCGCGACCTCTGACCCGGTTCCTGCCAACAATACGTCTGCTGCCGTAGTTACTGTTAAGTCGACGCCCTTTGCGCCCCGCTCAAATGGCCGGATTGCTTTTGGATATGACCGATCAGGTTCAGGCAGCATGGCCACGGGCTCTTACACGATTAACCCTGACGGCACCGGCGCAATGTTGTTCTCGGCTCTTGCGTCGGCGCCCGCCTGGTCGCCAGACGGCGCCAGGATCGCCATCGGCAGGTCGACTTTCGCAGGGACCTATGCCGATGAGATTCGCCTGGTAAACCCCGATGGCACGAACTCCGTTACAGTGGCCAGCAACGTCTTTGACCTCAATCACAAAATCACCTGGTCCCCGAATGGAACCAAGCTCGCGTATATCGGAACCAACCGCGCGATCTTTATTGTGAACGCAGACGGTACTGGATTGACAAAGCTGCTTAACGGTCCAACAAACATCAACGATCTGGCCTGGTCTCCCGATGGTTCCAAGTTTGCCTATTCAAATGGCGCAGATGTTTTTGTCATGAACGCAGACGGCACTGCGCAGACAAACCTCACGAACGGACCGATCAATATTCAAGGCGAGCCCGGAGCCAGTCTGCTGCCACGTTGGTCGCCGGATGGAACCAGGCTCTTATTCAGTGGTCAGGCGAATAACTTCAGGAATATCTTTGTCATCAATGCCGACGGCTCGGGCATGGCTCCGGTGATTACTCTTAGCACTTCTGTCGAGCCTGCCTGGTCGCCCGACGGACAGAAGATTACGTTCATTGCCGTCGACAATTCGCTGTGGGTTGCTAACGCTAACGGCTCCGACGCCGCCCCAATCACCCTTGACCACGCCCGCTATATCAAACCCGATTGGCAGTCGCTGGATGAACTGCCGCCTACCGTGCAGTTGAGCGCCGCAACATTTGCCGTGACTGAAGGGACGCCCGGCGTTAGCGTTACCGTCACGCGCACCGGCGTCAGCTCGGGCCCGACAAGTGTTAACTACGCCACGAGCGATCTGGCCGGGGCTAACAACTGCAACGTTGTTAATGGAGCGGCTTCGTCCCGCTGCGACTATCTAACGACGATTGGCACGCTGAACTTTGCTGCCAATGAAACATCCAAAGCTATGACCATACCGATCGTCGATGACGCTTACGCTGAAGGAAGCGAGACTTTGACGTTTACGCTGACCAATGCATTGGGAGGAGTGCTGGCAGCGCCCGCGGTTGCGACGATCACAATCAACGACAACGACGCCAGCAATGGCGTCAACCCGATCGATACGGCGAGCTTCTTCGTGCGTCAGCATTATATCGATTTTCTGAATCGCGAACCTGATGATGCCGGACTCGCGTTTTGGACTAATCAGATAACGGAATGCCAGCAACCCGGCGCGACCTGCAGTGCTGAAATTCGTCGAATTAATGTCTCGGCGGCTTTCTTTCTCTCAATTGAGTTTCAGGAGACGGGCTACCTTGTCTACCGAACTTACAGAGCAGCCTTTGGGAATATCAACGGCACACCAGTACCGTTGACTTTTAATGAGTTTCTGCCTGACACGCAGCAGATTGGCAGCGGCGTGCAGGTGGGCGTAGGGGACTGGCAAGCGAAATTGGAAGCTAACAAGGTGGCGTTTCTGCTGAATTTCGTCAGTCGCACGAGGTTTGTCACAGCCTATCCGACTACTATGACGCCGGCGCAGTTTGTTGACGCGTTATTTGCAACGGCCGGAGTTGCGCCCAGTGCCTCTGATCGCAGCGCAGTCATCAGCGAGTTTGGCGGAGCTGGTAACACTAGCGAAGCAGCGGCGCGCGGACGAGCGTTGCGACGGGTCGCAGAAAATTCGATCCTGAACCAACAGGAAAAGAACAAAGCCTTTGTGCTGATGCAATACTTCGGTTACCTGCGCCGCAATCCAAACGATCCGCCGGAAGCGAACCTCGACTTTGGCGGTTACAACTTCTGGCTGGGCAAGTTAAATGAGTTCAACGGCAACTTCGTCAATGCCGAGATGGTAAAGGCGTTCATCGTCTCCGGCGAGTATCGACACCGCTTCGGTCCTTGAGGCAGGCTGGGCGTCTTGACGCATGCGGTTTTCACTCTGTAGCATGCGTCAAGGTTTAAACTATTCGCGCTGTATACTTGGGTACTCTCTCCCAAGTTAGCTCCTGCGCCCGTCACTGTCCGCATCACAGAAAGTTAGCTTGCGCCCGAGTCTAATTGTTTTCAGTTGACCCCACACCACCGTTAGCCGCGCTGCTCGGCGATTTGCAGTCACCATTAGAATTAGATATGTACTTACCAACGACTCAGTCTTACAAAAACCTCGTGGCTCCTCTTGCCGTTCTACTCTTCCTGGGAACTGCGGCAGCATTTGTGGTTCCAGTCGCCGCTCGCCTCAAAGGTGGAATCACAGCAGCGCCGACTCTGGAGCTGATGGCAAAGCCAACGCCACCTGAAATTGAGTCAGCTTCACCCGATCGTACCTCGGCCAGCTTCGTTGTTAATGACACTGGCGATGCTGCTGACACCAACATCGGCAACGGCATCTGCGACACCAACGCGGCTCCCGGGGACCAGTGCACCTTGCGTGCGGCAATTCAGGAAGCTAATGCGGTGTTCGGCAGTGACACAATCACGTTTAGTCTGCCGGCGAGCAGTACTATCACACTCAGTACTGCATTGCCGGACATTAGCAGCAACCTTACGATCACCGGTCCGGGATCAAACCTGCTGACTGTGATGCGTAGTGCTGCTGGTGGAACACCTAACTTCCGCATCTTCTTTGTCAACGGTTTCTTCGTCAACGTTTCAGGAATGACGATCACTAACGGCAGGTCACCTGATGGTGTTCCCGGCTCGGGTTTTGGTGGCTCCGGGGGAGCGGGCGGCGGGCTCTTCGTGGTGGGCAATATTGAGCTTACCGATCTGGTCGTCACCGGAAACCGAACCGGCGACGGAGGAACGGGAGGAACCAGCACCGGAGGATGGGGTGGGGAAGGTGGCGGCATCTATGGCAGTGGCTCAGTCAAGATGACAAACGTCACTGTTAGTAACAATATTGCCGGCAACGGAGCGACGGGATTCTCCGCCGGCAGCGGCGGTCCTGGTGGCGGAATCTCATTCACGGGCACGTCGCTGACCATGACAAACTGCACCGTAATCGGAAATACGGCCGGCAATGGGGCGACTGGTGCGTCGGGTGGTGGCGGCAGCGGCGGCGGCATACAAGCGCAGAGCGGGACCTTAAGTTTCACGAATGTCGTGATCAGCGGCAATCACGCCGGAGACGCCCTGGCCAATAACGGTTCAGGTGGGCTCGGCGGCGGCATCATCATATTTCCTGGGCTGCCTACCACGATGACGAACTGCACGATTAGTGACAACAACACCGGGCAGGGTGGAACAGGCTTTTCTCCACAAGGCGGCGGTGGCGGAGGCATCAACAACTTTGGTGTCCTTAACATGATTGGCTGCACACTTAGCGGTAACTTTACTAAAGGTCCAAGCAGCGGTGGTGGAAGTAGTGGAGGTGGAATCTTTAATAACCACCTGTTGACTATGACCAACTGCACGATCAGCGGAAATCGCACCGATCTGGACATCGGGCGCGGCGGGGGAATCTACAATAACAGCCCCGGATCAATGACTTTGACAAACTGCACGGTCACCGCCAACCTGGGACCTAATACATCCTTCGAACCCGGACGCGGAATTCACAATAACGGCACTGCTAACCTCAGAAATACTATAGTCGCGGACAACGGGCCTGGTGGTCCAGACTTGACCGGCGGCTACACTTCACGTGGTCACAACCTGGTTGGCAATGCCGACGGTGCTACCGGTTTCACCGGCGTCGGTGACCAGATTGGTACCACCGCTTCGCCGATCACCGCGGGCCTTGGAGCGTTGGCGAACAACGGTGGGCTGACTCTAACGCATGCGCTGCTTGACGGTAGTCTGGCGTTGGATGCTGGAGATGACTGCGTCACTCAGCCAGCGCATTGCAGCGATTCGAGCATTTCACAACTCACTACTGACCAGCGCGGAGCGGGCTTCAACCGAATTGTTGATGGTCCCGATGCCAATTCGACGGCGACCGTCGACACAGGCGCCTATGAACGTCAGGCCCTTTTCCCCAATCTCGGTGACGCGAGCGGCAATGAAGACACGACAGTCGTAGTTGGGTTTGAAGTCTCCGACGCTGGTTCGATCACCTCCGTAACTGCAACCTCAAGTAATGCGACCCTCATTCCAAATAATCCGGCCAACATAAACGTGACGGGCGCCGGCTCAAACCGAGCGCTCACGATTAATCCGGCAGCCAATCTTTCCGGTACCTCAGATATCACGGTGACGGTCAATCGCACCGGCGGCAGCGAAAACCACACGTTTACCTTAACGATAAATCCGGTAAACGATGTGCCGTCGTTTACTAAAGGAGCCGATCAGTCAGTCAACGAAAATAGCGGGCCGCAAACTGTCAGCAATTGGGCGACCAATATTTCAACCGGGCCCGCGGATGAATCGGGGCAAACGGTTGTCTTCGCCATCGGTTACAGCAACCCTTCATTGTTTGCCGTTGCTCCGGCTGTCAGTCCTAGCGGCACTCTGACCTACACTCCCGCCACCGGCGCCAGCGGCACGTCTTCAATTACTGTTGTCATCCAGGACAACGGTGGCACTGCCAACGGCGGTCAAGACATGTCTGCCCAACAAACCTTCAACATCAATGTGCTGGAGGGAGGGACTCTAAACTTCAGCAACATTTTTTTTACGGGGTTCGAAGGCACACCCACCGTAACGGTAGTAGTTAACCGCTTCGGTGGTTCCGCTGGTGAGGCGCGCGTCGACTACGCAACCAGCGATACTACAGCCATCGCCGGCCAGGATTACACCGCCACCTCCGGCACGTTGATCTTTCCAGAAGGTGTAACGACGAAAAGTTTCACCGTGCCGATCCTCGACGATTCGCTGGATGAGCCTACCGAGTTTGCGGTTCTGACACTGACAAACGCGACCGGCAGCGGTAGCTTGGGGAGTCAGGTGCAGGCTTCGCTGGAAGTGGTTGACAACGATCCGACTCCAAGCCTCAGGATCAATGACGTGTCAGTTACTGAGGGCGACAGTGGAACTGTCAATGCCGTCTTCACGGTAACGCTTGCTGCTGCGAGTTCATTCACCGTCACGGCCAACTATGCCACCGCCGACAGCACCGCCACAGCAGGCTCAGATTATCAATCGGCGAGTGGGCAGGTGGTATTTAGTCCGGGTGATTTGACTAAGACCATAACCGTTACTGTCAATGGCGACACTGTGCCGGAAGTTAATGAGAACTTCTTTGTTAACCTGACTAATGTCTCCTTCGCCGGCATTGCCGATGGTCAGGGAATTGGCACGATACTGAGCGACGATGCGCCCGGCGGCACCTTGTCATTCAATGTCCTCCACGCCAATACGGATGAGAATGCTGGGTTTGCCACTGTCGTAATTAATCGTTCCGGAAATACTTCGGCAGCCGTCACCGTGGATTACGTTACTACGGACGGAACTGCGTCGCTCTCGCCTTGCTCAACTATAGGCCCGGTTGCTTCCGCGCGTTGTGATTTCACCGCCGCTATCGGAACGCTACGGTTTGCAGCCGGTGAAGCTTCGAAGAGTTTCATTGTTCTCATCAATCAGGACAATTTTGTCGAGACCCCTGAGACACTGACGATTACTCTTTCAAACGCGACGGGTGGCGCGGTCCTCGGCTCAGCGCCTTCCGGCAGTCTGACGATTTTCGACGACGCAACTGAACCAACCGCAAATCCGATAGACGACGCGGAGGCGTTTGTTAGGCAGCACTATCACGATTTTCTGAACCGAGAGGCTGATCCGAGTGGCCTGGCGTTTTGGAAGGATCAAATTGTTAGCTGTGGGAGCGACGTGCAATGTATCGAGATAAAACGAATCAACGTCTCGGCCGCCTTCTACCTCTCAATCGAGTTCCAGGAGACCGGTTATCTCGTCGAACGAATGTATAAGGTAGCTTATGGAAATGCGCTGGGCACCTCCACGCTTGGCGGCACTCATCAGCTTCCCGTGCCTGTGATCCGCCTTAACGAATTTCTGCCTGACACGCAGGAGATCGCTCGGGGCGTAGTGGTCGGAAATCCTGGTTGGGATCTGGTTCTGGAAGCCAACAAACAATCATTCGCGGATAGGTTTGTGCAGCGCTCACGCTTCACGGCGCCCAATGCGTTTCCGCCGACGCTGACCGAAAGTCAGTTTGTCGACAAACTAAATAACAATGCCGGCGGGGTCCTGTTACCAGCTGAGCGGATTGCTCTCATTAACGATCTTGCGACTGGCGCTAAGACTCGGTCTCAGGTGGTGCGGACAATCGCCGAAGACTCAGATCTCGTAACCTCCGAAAAAAACCGAGCCTTTGTTCTGATGCAATACTTTGGCTATCTCCGCAGAAATCCCAACGACACTCCGGATACCAACTACACGGGCTATGATTTCTGGCTGACCAAGCTGGTCCAGTTCAATGGAAACTTCGTCAACGCCGAAATGGTGAAGGCCTTCATAACTTCGGGAGAATATCGTCAGCGGTTCGGGCAGTGATCAAGTCCGGACTCCAACGCGGGTGACGGATACATTCTCAGGACTTGTCCCAGCTATCGCGCAGTAGCTTGCGAGTCTTGCCCTCGTTTTGGACAGCGCTGGAGCACCGATGCCCTAATGATTGAACATGAGTCAAGTCCCACGAAGAGAGGCCGGTGGTCCTCATCAAGCTCGCCTAGTGAAACGCAGGCTATTTCCGAAACTGCTTTTGTTCGTGACCGGACTGCTCCTTGCTCTCTTGCTGGCCGAGGTTGGCCTGCGGGTTTCGGGTTTTTCACACTTCAATCCCTACATCGTTGATCGAGAGCTTGGCTACTCACTCAGACCCAACGCCGCAGGTTGGTGGCGGAGGGAGGGGTCTACGTACGTCAGGATCAACAGCCAGGGCTTGCGCGACCGCGAGCACACTTTTGCAAAGCCGCCAGACACCATCAGGATCGCGGTGCTGGGTGATTCATTTGCGGAAGCCTTCCAGGTTCCGATGGAGAAAACGTTTTGGACAGTGATGGAGCAGAGAGTCCAGGATCGCACTCGGCCTCTGAAGGTCGAGGTGTTGAATTTTGGCGTCTCCGGTTACTCTACTGCTCGCGAACTGATCATGCTACGACGGCGAGTCTGGCAATACAGTCCGGACATAGTCCTGCTTCTGGTCACTCCTCGTAACGACATCAGAGACAACTCGCGAGCGCTTGATCCGTATGCGAATTCGGGGCTGCCTTATTTCGTTTACCGGGAAGGTTCCTTGACGCCTGACGACTCTTCGCTTCAGGCGCGAAACCGTTCATTCTATTTTCGCCTGCAGCAGTCATTCATAGGCAAGTCAATCAATTGGCTCCGAGATCATATTCGGCTGGTAGGATTGATAGACGGCGCGCGCGAAGCATATCAATTTCGAGAGCAACCAACAGACAGAAAACCAGAGTTCTCCGGGTGAGGCAGGGCTCGATGACGAAGTCTTTAGTGCGCCTGCGAATTCCGATTGGGAGGAGGCCTGGCGAGTTACTGAAGGACTAATTGTCCAGATGCGCTCAGAAGTGAATGCGAAGGCTGCAAAGTTTCTGGTGGTGACTGGCAGCACAGGAAATCAAGTGAGCCCAGACACTTCACTGCGAACCGAATACATGAAGCAGTTGGGTGTTGACACGCTTTTTTACCCGGACGTGCGAATCAAAGCGCTGGGCGAACACGAGGGCTTTGAGGTTCTAAATCTAGCTCCACCGCTGCTGGACTACGCGAGCAGGAATCAGGTTTTTCTACATGGATCAGGCGAGACAAAGGGAACGGCTCATTGGAATGAAACTGGGCATCGCGTTGTGGGAGAACTCATCGCCGAAAAAGTTTGCGAGCTTGTTCCAAATTGAGGTGCTTCGCTAGTTGCGTCTGAGATGTCGCTTCAAGCTTTCCAGCGCACGTCGCCAACCGGGGACGGGCACTCTGGGCCAGATGTCTTCAGAACTTGAGATGTTTACTTGAACGTAATTGCGTGGAGCCAGCTGTGCGGCTATTGCGGACACTGAATGATGAGAGCGGCTTGAGCACGGAAACGCAACCATCAGATTATGGCGTGGTGTGACGCAAGTTGGTGGCAGGTGTGTCTCCCCGGCGTGGAGAAATAGTTCGCCACCGCTCATCTCGTTTTCGGTCTGGTCGCACATGTAGATCAGCATGGACATGAGGCGGCGGGCATGATCCAGGTGCACCGGCCGGTCATATCCCATTCGCCCCTGGTGGATATCCATGCGGACCCAAAGCGATGAACCGAAGACTACGAAACATAACGAGTAGAGTTTGACGTGGAAAGGATAGGGGGCGTTGAACCAAACCAGAAACTCGCCGCCATTAAGCATTTGGGCCAAGGTAGCCGCATCCTCGCGGTGGCCCACGCCATCTTCCGCGAAAGAAACCGCGATTCCATTGGTGTCAAAAGTAGCCGGCAACACCGCATTCCGACCAAGTATAAAGACAGTCGCAGTTATCGCAACATGCAACAACGCCGCAATGATCAATAAACCCGCAGGCCTAAGCAGAATGGATGTTCCTCCGTCCGCTTTCCGTAGGATTGTGCTTCGCTTCATACCTTTGTCGCGATTTCACTCTGAACGACAAGCTAAAGTTCATTGGACCTTGTTCTGAATTACGTGGGCGTCCTTGAGGATGGTGTTATCAGGATCGACATTGATGCCTGTGGGAGCTGCGTCAAGTTTGACTTCATCAACTGTTTGCCTGCCCGTTGGTTTTAGAACGAAGCGGCGTTTACCGTTGGCCGTCAGGATGTCGATCGGCACTGCGTTAGGGAAGGCGGGCTCCGGCTGAAGTTGTTTGAGCATCATTTTCAGCTTTTTGGCCTTCTCCTGCCACTGCCAGGAGAGTTCGTAACTCGGATGACCGGCGCCGTAAATCCAGCGCGCAAAGAAGTCCTTCAAGTCTCGACCTGATGCCTTCTCAAAGGCGGCACGCAAATCTTCACTCGTCGCCGTAGCGTTCTTATGCGCGTCGTAGTAAATGCGAATACCGCCGAAGAATTGCGCGTCTCCCAGTTCGGCGCGAAGCATGTGCAGGACCCAGGCGCCCTTCTGATAGTTGTTGGCGTTGAGAAGCTGGAAAAGATCTTCGGTATTAGGGTCGTGGATAGGTGTACGTGTGTTTTTCTCGTAGTTGAAGTAAGTGTCTGCCTCGTTTTTCATGTAGCGCTGAAAATCCGGCTCGCCTTCATAGCGCTGGATGAAGAGTCCGGCGAAATATACGGCAAAACCCTCACTCAACCACAAATCGGACCAGGTTGCTTCAGTGACTGAATCGCCAAACCACTGGTGTGCGATCTCGTGCGCGATAACATCTCTCAGGCCCTCTCGTATTTTAAATACATTGCTGAGGTGCTCCGCTCTGGCATTAAACAGTGTGCTCGGAAAAACAATGGCGCTTGAATTCTCCATGCCGCCGAAGCGCGTGGCGCCAATGATCAAGGCTAGTTTCTCGTAAGGATAGGGGGCAACAGTTTGGCTGAAAAATTTCAGCGAAGGGTTTGCCGGCGCGAAACCCTGCATTGCGTAGACTCTGTCGGTCTGTGGCACATAATAGGCAAGCAAGGTTGTCTCCGCAGGAGGCTCGACAAGGGCAAAGTCGCCGACCGCTATGATCATGCAATAAGGTGGAATGGGTACTGACTCTGTGTAGGTCCAGGTGCGCGTGGTACTCGAAGAATTCTCAACCCGATCAAGCTTACCATTCGCAACCACCAGATCGCTGGTTGGAGCAGTGATCGAAAAAGTCACGGTCGCTTTAGCTGACGGATGATCCAGACAGGGAAACCAATGATGACTACGGTCAGGCCAGTTATCGCCAACAGCTGAAGGCTTACCAGCCTTATCAAGTGTCAAAACCAAACCATCCTTAGGCTTGCCATGGTAGGAAACAGCGACCAGTAGACTTGTCCCCTGGCGCATTCGCTGCGAGAGTTTGATACTAATCAAACCGGCAGAGCGCTGGTACGGCGTGCTGCGATTGTTTACGGTGACCGCGTCCAGCGGTAGTTCGCCGAAATCCAAATCGATTTGCGAAAGCGAATCTTTGAGACAGAGAATTGTTATCTCCGCCCTGGCGCTCGTAATTTCGGTTAACGTTTCGTTGAAGTTAAGCGCAACCTTGTAGTGGGTTGGCTTCCACCCATCAATGAGACGTTCAGTTCGCGCGGCGAACGCGGGGGCTACGAAGCAAAGGCTGAGTAACGCAAGCAACCTTGCCGCAGCGAGACTGTGCGCTTTAAGTGGCTTTGCTGTTTGCAGGATCATCTAGAGTTGGCTTGCGGATTTGGACGAGAATGGAGAGATGATACAGAAGTGTTGCCGGCTGGGAAAGTGGAAATCTTTTCAGCTGCGCTCGGTGAACGATTCAATGGAGCGGGACAGTGTCTGGTGCTACCTCGTCTTTCCTGTTCAGCGCGCATTGCTGGATCGCTAGGATTTAACTGCAAAGCAAACTATCGAATGCCCAGCAATAACAACGCGGAACGGTCAGAAACTTTTCGCGTCTCGGACTGTTCCCACAGTCGGTAAGCCGCCAGTTCGTCAGCTGTAAGTGGACGATTTCCGAGCCGGGCTGCGGGAGTTCGCTCGAAAGCACGATCAGTTAACGCCATATGCGCGTTGCGAATCTTCAATGAACCCGGCTGCGCGAGAGCTGCTTCGGCAGCCTCGACGCTGGGGAAAAACTCATCGTAGGCCAGTAGGTGCCAAACTGTTTCCGGGCCTTCGCCTGTGACGGCCAGAATGCGAAGCAATCCCAAACCGCTCTCAAGTTGAAAAATCAGATCGTCGCCTGGTGCGAATTCATGAGCCATAGTTTAGTTAAGTGAATCTTACGAGACCGTGACTTCCATCGCAAAGTCCAGTGGTCAGGGGCCGGTGGTCATTGGCCAGTATTAGAACTCCCAATCGGTCACTGATCACTAAGCGCTAACCACTGGCCACTGATCACTGACCACTGATTATTGCAATACAAGAGTCGCAAATCTAAAATCGCGCAAACATGAGCCAGTTTGATTCGCAGAAGGATTACTACGCCATCCTGGGCGCGAACGAGCGCGCGTCGCAAGGAGACCTCGAGCGACTGTACAAGCGCATGGCTGCGCGACGCCATCCCGACCGGGGCGGCAGCGAGGATGAGATGAAGTCTCTCAACGAGGCCTACAGCGTGCTGAGAAATGCTGAAGCGCGGCGCGAGTATGACGAGCAACGCATAAAGGCTCCCGCCCGCCTCGTTCCAGTTACCGCGCCGACGGCGTCGGACGTTGGCCTTCTCGGTCACGGCTTGAGTGCTTTTTTCTGCTTACTCATCGGATTGTTTCTGCTGTTTCTCGTTCGCTTCCAGTGGATGTGGTTCTTGTGGCCGTTAGCGATTCTTGCGTCGTTGGTAGTCATCGCAGGGGTCATGATGGCTCGCAGCACGATGCGTGCGCTAAACGCAGCCCTGCCGCTTACCAATCCCTTCAGACGCTTCACCGGTGTGCAGGAGGCAGTTTTTTGGTGCGTGGTCGTCGCCGGCTGCTATGGTGTCTACCTCTTAATGACCGCAGTGTGAGAAGCTGTCCCATATGAAAATTGGCGGGCTCGATCTTTTGTTTCTCGAAGTTAATAGCATCGAGGAATCATTAGCCTTCTACCATGGTGTGCTTGGCTTTGACATCAACAAGCACAGTCCTGATTCCGAGCCGCCGATGGCGACGCTCCTGGCAGGGGAGTTGAAGATCACTTTGGCGCAGCATTTAGAGACGATGCTGAAACGAGGTCGAGGTGTTAGCTTTTTTCTCGGCGTCGATGACGTAGACGAATACTACCAACAGCTAAAAACCCGAGGCGCCGAGGTTTGGCCGCCTGCGGATGAAGGTTGGGGCGGCCGCTTCATCACTCTCCAGGATCCTGACAAATACCGATTGTTCTTTGTCGAGTGGGCGGAGGATAGGCAGGAAAAAAACGAGTGAGCTCTCGCAAATCCAACCAGCTTCTGATAAGCTCTGTTTCATCGGTGACACGCGCTTGCAGCCATGCTTTTGGCGCAAACCTGCGGGAACAGTGGTATGAATTACGTCGAAAACCCTCCCAACCCATGGCTCACGCACTCAGTCGAGTGGCTGGGTGAACCGCCCGAAGCGAAGCTGGAAGTCTTTGAAGAGACCCAAACTCGTACAATAATCGCGCATAACGATAGCCCGGACGTTGGCTTCGATTACACGATCAACTGCTATCGTGGTTGCATCCATGGTTGCACCTATTGCTTTAGCCGCCCGACACACGAATATTTGGGCTACGGCGCCGGGACAGATTTTGATCGAAAGATTGTCGTCAAGGTTAACGCGCCGAAACTGCTCCGCAACGAACTGATGAAGCCGTCCTGGAAGGGCGATGAGATAGTATTCTCGTTTACTTCCGACCCTTACATTCCCCTGGAAGCTCATTACAAACTCACCCGGCAGTGTCTGGAGATTTGTGCTGAATTTCGACAACCGTTAGGAATCATTACCAAGTCGGCGCTAATCCGAAGGGACATCGACGTGCTGCAGCAGCTGTCGAAAGACGCACACCTGGGCGTGTTCTTCACGATCCCTTTTACCGATCGCGAGGTTGCACGAGCGGTCGAGCCTTACGCGCCGTTACCCGACGCCCGTTTTCATGCAATGGCGGACCTTGCTGCCGCCGGAATCACCGTTGGCATCGGAATAGCGCCCGTTATTCCGGGCCTGAGCAGTGAACTGCCAATCCTTTTGAAGCGTGCGAAAGAGGCCGGCGCGACACTCGCCTTTATCAACATGCTGCGACTACCGGGTAGCGTCGCGCCTTACTTTGAAGAGCGCCTGCGCGAAAAACTGCCGACGAAGGCTAACCGGGTGATCAGCCGTATTCTCGAGGCGCGCGGCGGCAAAATGAATTCAAGTAAATTTGGTGAACGGATGCGAGGACAGGGCGAATACTGGGCGGCTACGGAGCGTTTGTTCAAAATACATTGCGAGCGCCTGGGCTTTAACCGCACCAACAAACGCGTGCCGAAAGGCGACAGCACCTTTCGGCGGCCAACTGCGCAGGCTAGTCTCTTCGGGTAGAGCAAGACCTCTATCCGTAACTGAGTCCCGTGGTAATTTCTAGCTTTCCAGCGATTACGATTGCAGACAACCTGCCCGCGTTTATCTATAATAGCCCCGCAATTTCCCTACAACCCGAGCGTATCCCCAGGAGGCTCAACCCATGATGCTCATCAGACATGTCATTAAAGATCGCGAGCCTTACTCGATGAACGCCTCGGCCACCGTTCAAGACGCAGCTGAGTTTATGGCGTCGCGAAACATCGGGGCCGTTTGTGTCGTCGATGACGCAGGCAAACTTCTCGGAGTCTTTTCCGAGAGAGACGTTCTGAGACGGGTCGTTGTACTGAGGCGCGATCCTTTGTCGGTTAAGGTCGGAGACGTGACCAGCGAATTGCGAGCGGTGATCAATTGCGATGAGACCCCGCATCAGGCACTCGAAAGAATGGATTCGATTGGCACGCGTCACTTGCCCGTGGTAGATGGCGAGCGGTGGGTGGGCATGCTGTCCATGCGTGACCTAATGCGCGTTGAACTGGGTGAGCAAGGGGACGAGATCAAGCTGCTTCACGAATACATCCAACACTGAGCTTACGATGACAACTACAGCACCAGAACCTACAAGGGCTCAAAGCGACCTCTCTGAACGGGAGTGGCAGGTCCGCGTCGATCTAGCTGCCGCTTATCGCCTCGTCGCTCATTACGGCTGGGATGATTTGATCTTCACACACTTATCGGTGCGCGTTCCGGGACCGGAACATCACTTTCTAATTAACCCCTATGGAATGATGTTTGAGGAGATCACGGCGTCGAGTTTGGTGAAGATCAATCTTCAGGGCGAGATAGTGTCGCCATCGCCCTACTTTGTTAATCCCGCGGGCTTCACCATTCACAGCGCCGTACACGCGGCGCGCGAGGATGCGCTATGTGTGATTCATCTACACACCAGTAACGGCGTTGCCGTTTCCGCACAAAAAAATGGGCTGCTGCCAATTTCACAGCAGTCGTTGTTTGCGTTGTCCTCGCTTGCGTATCACGATTATGAAGGGTTGGCGCTGAATGAGGATGAGAAATCGCGACTGGTCGCAGATCTTGGAAACAAGAACGAAATGATCTTGAGGAATCACGGTTTGTTGACTGTTGGGAAAACTCCGGCGGAAGCATTTCTTTCGATGTATATCCTGGAGAGCGCGTGCCGGATTCAAATCCTGGCGCAGTCGGGAGGAGCCGCCCTTCAGTCTGTTCCTGATCCTATTCTTGAAAAGGTGGCTTCACAACTTGGAGCCGTGACTGTTGGTCAGGGTGCGCAACTCGCGTGGCCAGGTCTGCTGAGGAAACTCGACCGGATTGATCCTTCCTACCGGGAATAAAGGACAGAAGACAGTAGTCAGAATACAGAAGTCAGAATGCAGAACCGGATCATACGGGTTCTGTCTTCTGACTTCTGTATTCTGTGCTCTATGCGGGCTATACCTTCTGAGCCAGGATCGCAGTCTTGCTCCAGCCTATGACCTGCAACGGCGGAAAGCGAAACTCGTGAACCATTCGGAAGCGCTGCTCAGTCTGCTTCAGGACTTCCTTGCGTGGGTGCTTCTTGAAGCGAAACAGAATTTCGAGGAAGGTTGTAGCCGGTGAAGGGCGGCAAGGGATATGCAGTAAGTGGCCACCGGGGGCAATCACTCTTGAAAGTTCGGTCATTCCCTCGCCAAGCGGGACGTATTCCAGCGCGCCGCTGGTAACCACCAGATCAAGCGAGTTGTCGGAGAAGGGAAGCGACAAAAGATTTCCTTCAGCAAAAGTCACGTCGCGTGTCCGGCCGGGGCTTTCGGCAACGGCCTTTCTGGCGGCGTTAATCGAAGTGGCGGAGAGATCGAGGGCTGTGATGCTGACTGGAAAATGAAGCGAACGCAAAAGCGCCAGTGTGAGCAATCCGGTTCCGCAGCCGGCATCCAGGATCTTTGCGCCGCGCGAAACAGGCAGCGGATGGTTAGCGAAATACTGATCGAGTGATCGACCGTAGCCGTTGAGCTTGAATGTCAGGTCATAGTACGCGGCTATCTTGTTGTAGTATGACCCAGCTCGGGCTTCGGTCTTAGTTGCAGTCAGTACGTATTCCATTATGTACTCCCGGCCTTTAAGTCAGAATCGATCAGAAGTGATCTAAAAGAAATGCGCGTCATTGTAGCCTCGCTCCTTTGTTTACCACAACATGCAAAGTCACTTTCGGGTCCCTTGAGTGGCTGGGGCGGGCCGAAATCAACATCTTATGGGCATTAGACGCCGTTAATGAGGGTATGAAGAAAAAAGAACATACTTGCGAGTTCTCATGCAAGATCGGTCAGATTGGGCGTTCCTTCTACGGGTCAATAGGTGATTTCGCAGGAATGATTCCAACAGGAGGAGAGCACCGTGAAGAGAGAACTGTTACTTTGCTGTGGAGGGCTGGCGCTGATCGCCGTGAGTCTCTTTATATTCTCAAACTCGCGGACCCAGGCCGCTACAACTCAACCGCTTCCGGATTATTGGAGCTCGGTGGACACCGATCGAGGCTTTGAAGTTCAGATATTGGTCGACGGACGACCGCTCGAGGAATACAACGCACGCGGCAAAAGCTATGTTGAAGCTCTAGCTGGCGCGGAGTACGAGGTCAGGATTCGCAACCCCTTGCCTTATCGAGTAGCCGTGGCCTTGTCAGTAGACGGACTTAACTCCATAGATGCACGGCACACAACCGCCTGGAATGCCAGCAAGTGGGTAATTGAGCCTTATGGAACAATCAACATCTCCGGGTGGCAGATGAGTTCAGAGCGAGCGCGCCGTTTTTATTTCACTTCCGAGCGAGACTCCTATGGAGCGAAGCTTGGGCAGACGTCCAACCTCGGAGTTGTTTCGGCAGTGTTCTTCCGCGAGCGGCGGCCTTACCCAATCCCAATTGCTCCTCCTCCCCGTCCTCGTCCTATCTATGAAGAGGATGGACGTCGCAGGAGCACAGAAGCGCCGACAGCAGGGAGTACTGCCGAGTCTTCAGTTGAGAAATCCGATAAAACTAGAAGCCAGGATTCGGCGGCGCCAAGTAGAGACCAGGTTATGCCGCAATCCGACGACGAATACGCAGCAACGGGAATCGGACGTTCGGTTCACAACGACGTACGTTGGGTGAACATGGAACTGGATTCGCGACCAGCGGGAGAAGTTGTGATTCGATATGAATACTATTCCGCGCTGGTGCGGTTAGGAGTTCTGCCACGTCCCTATCCTCGGCCAGATCCCCTGCGAAGACGTGAGGGCGCACGAGGTTTCGAAGATAGGCGGTTCAGCCCGGAACCGTGAAGATATAGAAAGCAGTAGGCAGGCAGTAGGCAGAAAGCTGGAAGCTCGAAAGAACGTTTGCTGTCTGCTTACTGCCTTTTGCCTTCTTGTTCTTTTACTTCCTCACTAGGTCGGGTGTATAGAGTTGCTTGTAGACGCGGTAGTTGTTCATTACCTTTTGCACGTACGCCTTGGTTTCGTCAAAACCAACTTCTGAAGTAAACACGCCTGGATCTTTTTGCTTTGCGCGCCTCACCCAACGAGCCACGTTGTCCTCACCGCCATTGTATGAAGCGGCAACAGCCTCGAGCAGGTTGGGAAACATGGCCGAAAGCTCGAGCAGATATTCGCTACCAAGTCGAATTGAGGTTTCAGGTTGGTAGAGCTGACTCTCCTGCACGGGATCCATGCCGGCGTTTGACGCATACTTCTGCGCCGCGTCCATTGTTAACTGCAACAAACCGCGGGCTCCGGCTGGAGACTTTGCGAGCGGACGAAAGACACTTTCCTGCCTAATCAGCGCCAGGATGAAGCGTGGGTCGAGCTTTCTGGTTCTGGCGGAAGAAAGGATTGCCTGCCGATAAGGCGCCGGATATCGATCCGCTGCCGACGCCGCCTGCGTTGCGTTTCGGTCGGTGCGCTCTGCAAGCAGCAGGCGCTGCTTGCTGTCAGCCATATTTATTAGACGGTCGGTTGCGAGCCATCCATAGTACGAATCAATCCCTCCGGGCACAGCCAGGTACGCCGCAAAGGCTTCGTTGTCCCTTCCAGACCGTTCCAAACTGTAAGCCTTCAAGTAGGCAATCTCAGCGGGACTTGTGGCCACGGCCTTTGAAAAGCTTTTTCTCGTCAGTTCGTCGGCTGACGCAATTGCTCGCTTCCAATTGCTTTCGGCAATCTCCATCCGCAACTGCGCGAACAATGCGTTGGTTTCAGTAGCTGTACCGGCGAATCTTTGCCGGGTCCGCGTAATCCAGGCGCTTGCCTCTTGTAAGCGTCCGGCCTCTCGCAAAGTATCGATTGCATTTAGGTGCGCTGTTTCTATTCTTTCGCCATCGGGAAAGCGATTGATGTATTCGAGGTAACGGTCGGCCGCTTCGGAAGTTCTGCCCATCCGGAGCAATGCAGCCGCGCTGAAGTTCAGGCCCTCGCGACCTTCTTTGGTGGCGGGGTAGTTACGCGCCAACCGATCGTAGGCACTGTAAGACTCTGGATAGTACCGCCCTTGAAAATAAGATCGGCCAATCCCCAACAGCGCCTCGGCCACTCTTGGATCCTCAGGGTAGTAATTAATCAGGGCCTGCCAATGTTCGCGTGCTTCATCGAAAGCTCGATTGACGTGATAGATAGCGGCACGACGCAGATGCTCCTCCGGCGGCAGGCGCGTAATTATTCCTTTGGCATTTCGTGCCTCGCGATCCTGACGGCGAACCGCAGCCAAACTCGCGTCGCTGCTCGCTTGTTTGCTTACTTGCGGAGTCGCATTGCCGCAAAGCAGCAGGATAATTACCAAGACTGATGAACGGGTTCTTAAGTTCACTGACTAAACCTACCGCTCCTTGCCTGGCCGTTCAAAACTACACACTGGCTTCGATGATTTCGAAGCTGGAAACGATTTCCGCAGTCGGCCTTAAGGTCGCGGCGACGCTACAGTATTTTTGCTCCGAGAGTTCGATCGCCTGGGCCACTGAGCGCTCTGAAATGTTGCGACCGGTAACGATGTGATGTACTTCCATCCGCTTATAGCTTCGCGGATGCTCGGCACGACGCTGTCCGCGCACCTCGATGCTATAGCTGGTGACCTCCTCGCGCTTTTTCTTGAGAATGGAGACTACGTCCACCCCGGTACAGGCACCTAAAGCGACTAATAGGAGCTCCATTGGACTCGAGGCCGACTTACGCTCCCCATCTGTATCAGTCACAACCACATGACCCGAAGGTGTACGGCCGCTAAAGAGGTCCTGGCCCACTAATTCGACAACCGCTTTGGGTTCCTCAGCGCTCATTCCCGTCACCTCCAGACACAGAATAGCACAGGGCAAACGCGACGGACGTTGGGCAAATGCGTGAGCAAAACTGACAATTAGTTCTGACAGTTCACCTAATCACAACAATTCCGTGAAGAAAAAGTTTACAAATCGCGGCGTGGCACAGCCCTTGTTATGAAGCACTACTCTCCCAGAAAAGTGTTTTGTTTCGAATCTATGCGGAAGCAGTCTTTACGGGCGTGGAAGTAGATTTTGGAGCCGTTTAGCTTAGTTTGCGCTTGGCCGTTTTCAAAAATGGAGGAAGAAAAAATGATTGCAATTAAGAAAAGTTTCGTCACGTTACTCGCGATGGTTGTCTTATCCGCAGGCGCCTCGCTGACTCAAGCTCAACGCGAAACCTATCGCGGAAACTCTCGTGCTTTGCGACAGCTGATACTGCGAATCGAGAGTCGTACCGACGCGTTCCGTAACAGCTTAAATGCGCAGACGCGCATCAACAATGTGCGCGGAGAGACCTTAGACAACTTAGCGCAAGATTTGAACACTGCAGTGGTGCAACTCCATCAGCGTTTAGACCGGAGAACCGCGACGGCAGGAGACGCGCAGGAAGTTCTTAACCGTGCGGCCCTAATCGACCGCGCTATGACCGGACGAAGAGTTCGTAACGCTGTCGTTGCCCGCAGCTGGAGCAACCTGCGCGCTGACTTGAATCAACTCGCAACCATTTACAACCTAAGTTGGCCTTCCATAGCGGTTGGCGAACCCTATCCCAACAATCGCGCCAATCGTTTGACGGGTACCTATCGTCTCGATCCGTCGCAAAGTGACGATCCCGCTCAGGCGGCGGATCGCGCCACTCAATCGTTGCCCTATGGAAATCGCGCACGATTGCGTGATCAACTTGCGGCACGACTTGCGTCTCCCGATCAGATCGCAATAGACCTGCAGGGAAGAGATGTGACACTTGCCTCATCGCGAGCACCGCAAATCAGTTTTACGGCTGATGGTATTGAGCGCGTGGAGACAACAAACAGCGGACGGACGATTCGCGCCAGGGCAACACTCAGTGGCCAGCAACTTACCGTCAACTCAACCGGAGACCGCGACAGCGAATTCAACGTTACTTTCGATCCGATCGATTACGGGCGCAGACTAAGAGTCACTCGCAGAGTGATAGTCCCTGGGCTCTCAAACTCGGTTATCGTCCAGAGCACGTACGACAAGACGGACGAAGTCGCGCGTTTTGATATCAACACGGGTCCGCAAACGTATCCAACTAATCCCTCCACCGATTTTCTAATCGGCAACGGAGAAATGGTGGTGGCCGTCATGGATAGTGATCTGACGAGTGCGACGGCCAGGGAAGGCGATCGGTTTACAGCTACCGTCCGGCAGCCTTCTCAATACGAAGGTGCCATCGTCGAAGGTCACGTTTCCAACGTGCAGCGAAGCGGACGAATTACTGGACGGTCTCAAATGACTTTGAACTTCGACAATATTCGGCTTCGTGACGGTAGGTCATATCGTTTTGCCGGTCTGCTTGAATCCGTGAGGAACTCGCAGGGAGATACCGTTAAGGTAGACAACGAAGGGTCGGTCAGAGATGACGATCAAACCACGAAAACAGTTCAGCGGACGGCGATCGGTACAGCGGTCGGCGCGATCATTGGTGCCATTGCAGGCGGTGGCAAAGGCGCAGCTATTGGCGCCATAGTCGGAGCTGGTGGTGGTGCGGGTTCTGTTTACGTGCAGGGTCGCGATGATCTCGACTTAGCTCGAGGTACTGAGTTGACGATCCGCGCTAGTAGTCCGCGTTAGAAAACATTAAAGAGCAACCATGAGAAGGGGCCGGGGACGAGAGTTCCCGGCCTTTTTATTAAGTTTGCATGAAGGATCGTGTGATAGTATTCCCTCAAGTTTATGACCTCACCAGACAGAGGATTGCACCTCCCGTGATAACAGCGTCAGAGGTTGACGTTGTCGTCTGCTATAGAATTTCCGATAAGACGTGGGAGATCCATAACATGCCAAAGATTCTGGTAGTCGATGATGACGACACCATTCGCGACACTCTCTACGAGCTTCTCTCTGAGGATTATTTATGCCAGACAGCTGAGACAGCGGAAAAGGCTTTTGCAAGGCTTGAGGCGGATTCCTATGACGTGGTACTCACGGATATTTCAATGCCTGGTTTGAGTGGGCTGGAGTTGCTGGGGCACATACGTCAGAAGTTTCCCAACACCCCGGTCATTATGATTTCCGGTATCGGCGATCATGATCATGCGCAGGGCCTAATCAAGCTTGGTGCTTTCGATTTTCTCTTGAAGCCTTTCAGTCTTGACGTTGTCGAGAAAAGCGTTAAGAGAGCCGTGGAGTATAACAAGCGACTTAAGGAAGGGATGTGAAGATTTCCGATCGAGATGTGGATCTGCGAGTCACGCTGCCACGCCTGAAAGCGTGCGCTTGACCGGAGCTTTTCGCCTCTTACAAATCTCCTGGGCCAACTCGCTAATGCGCTCTGCCCGGAAAGGCTTCGTTACAACCCAATCAACCCGGGCTTCTTTCTGTTCATCAGAGCCAACAGCTTCTCCCCATCCGGTAATCACGGCAATAGGGATAGTTTCGTTACGTTGACGGACTGCATGAGCAAGCTCCCACCCGCTCATTCCTGGCATGCCAACGTCAGTGAAGATGCCGTCAAATCGTTGTGCTGCGAAGAGGTTTAGTGCCTCACGACCCCCCGGTGCAAGATAAACTCTGAAGCCTTCGCTTTCGAGTAAATCGCGAAGGAGTTCGCGCACGGCTTCCTCATCGTCGACCACCAGGATCTGTGGTTGTGGCCCCTCAAAGGATGGGTTAGAAATCGAGTTGGCGCCTTCAAACCATGGAGTCTTGATCACAGCGTCTACCGAAGCCGGTTCTTCCGTTACCGCTGCCTTTGGCAAAATAATCTTAAATTTAGTGCCGGCGCCCACTTCTGACTCAACCTCCACTGAACCTTCATGGCGCCTGATGATTCCGAAGCTAACCGCCAGGCCAAGACCCATGCCCGCTTTCCCTTTGGTGGTGAAGAAGGGATCAAAGATGCGCGATTTAACTTCAGGAGGCATCCCAGTGCCGGTGTCCCCAATGGAGATCACCACCGAATCCTCAAGATCTTCTGCTGCTAGAGTTAAGTTGCCACCGTTTGGCATGGCATCAACTGCATTGAAAACCATATTGACCAACACTTCGCGCAGTTCAGATTCATCTCCCATTACTCTCGCCTTTGAACGAATCTGAAGGTCAAGCGAGATCTGAACGTTTGATGCCTCCGCGCGATCTTTCCAGCGTGGTCTTGTGATCTCGCTCACATCGAACAGGATCGAATCAATGGTTACTAGCTCAAAATCATGGTCACGCCTTTGTCGGGCGAAATCCTGGATTCTCTTTACGGTCTTGGCTCCATCCTCGGCGGTCTTGATTATTATGTTTAATCCGCGCTCAATCTTTTCCGGATCGTTAGTGCGGAGTATCAATTGGGCCCGGCCAAGAATTCCCGCAAGGGTATTGTTGAAATCGTGAGCCACACCCGAGGCCAACTCGCCCAAAGCCGAAAGCTTTTCCATTTGTGAGAATTGTTCACGAATGCGCTCCTGTTCCGCAATGAAATGCGAAAGTTCTTCGACATGGCGTTCAGCTTGGTCCGCCTGGTTCATTGAGGCTTCGATATTTTTGAGGTAGGTGCGATAAGTGAAGAAGACAATGGCAATGATCGGCAACGTGATTATGAGCGCATAGAAGCCAAACTCCGCCATGAGTTTGGCGATAACGGCAGCTGCCGACGCGCCGGCAAAATAGGTTATCGAGGTCCAAAGGTAGTGTTTCTTCCATGTCAGCCAAATCGGATTGTTTGCTTTCAACGCCCCCAGAACAGCCACCATGCCGGAGTTTGTCGCGTACTGGATCAGCGCCATAAGGCCGACAGCCGTGATGAATCTGGGAGACAGAGGGCTGACATTGAGGGCAACTGGATCTCCAAAGAAAAGACGCAGGGCGTAGGCCGTGATGCAAGTGGCCATAGCCGCGACGGACCAATTGAAAAGGATGGTTGACCACTTCCGACAATAGGCGCTGCGAATCGAGGAGAGGAACGCCTCGGTAGCGGCCATGAGGATCGCTGCCTCACAGCCGTAGAGCAACAGCGTGAGAAAAATAAACGTATCTGAAACCGAGATCCAGGAACCAAACTGCGGAATCTTGATTGTCATTCGCGAGCTGAGTAGGCCCGTAATGATGACCAGGACACCTATTTTGAGATCGACAATTTTGAGATCGAGCCGATAGGCCGCCAATACATACGTCAACCCACCGACGCAGATGATAGAACGAAGGTAGAACTTGACCAGCTTACTTTGAGTATCTTCGGATGACATTGCAACTTAGGGTCTTCGGCGGGTTCCAATTACACAGCGACTGCAAAAGGATCCCAAGCCGCAGGCTCGTGCTGTGTCAGGTTTCCATTATCGGCGCCGAACTGAGCTGGAATCACATTCGCGAGAACAGCGCGCATTCTTACCTGACCCAGCAGGGTTTCAAGGTAACAGCGAAACTGATGGAGCACTGACTCCTGCTCGAGGCTGGATGTCTCCGGTAGGCTGAGTTTTTCGCAAAAACTTTCGAATTGGGGCCAATCCGAATACATCAGGAATTCGATGCTCTCGTTGCGAAACGCTTCGACTCTCGCAGTGAGGTCGGCAAATGCCGATCCCTCGCGCCTTCCACCGCAAGCTTCGACAAGTTCGAGTAGGATGGAAATGTCTTCGCAAAGCTGGATCGACTGTCGGTATCGCATATCGGAGTCATCAAATAATTTGGTTCCGTCAAGTTTGCGGTCAAACGTGATTGCCAGACTAATTGTTGACTGTTGAAGGCACTTGGTGAGCAGGTCGTGAGCGCGGAACAATTGGCCGACGAGTACTTGAGGAGTAGCATCTGGCCCACGTTGCTGATTTTCGAAGACACGGTGCAGATCGTGGTTGATTGCGAAGGTAATCCCATCAAGCGTCTCGGCTACCTCTTTGGTCATCGCTTCGCACGTCAAGGCTTCATCGCTGATAAATTTCACCAGCGCGCGTGCTTCATCGTGAATGATTTGGAACAGCGCAAACGTTTCCGACGCTGCATCGGCTTGGCGCAGATGGCTTTCACTTAGGCTCAGGCACTCCAGTAAGCGAAGTAAGTCTTCGAATACGGTGCCCACAATATCCCTGACGGCCGGAGACGGAATTTCTTTTACGAGATGATTGATGTGGTATCCGCAGGTTGTCTGGGGAACTTGCAGATTCAGCAGCCCGATAGATTCCGAGTGCTGCATCCGCGGGAGTGTTATTTCGTTTGAGGTGGTTCTGGTTGAGGTCATGTCCGCACGCGTGACCCTTTCTGAGAGAATAGTCAATTCAGGAAGATGGTGTCGTAAACCGCACGAAGCTTGTACCCGGCCCTCTGATAGAACTTCTGGGCCAATTCGTTTTTCTCATTTACCAGGACGCATACCGATTTAGCTCGGCAAAGGAAGGTGCGTCCAAGTTGAGACAAACAACGCAGGCCGTAACCCTGCGATCGGCGATCGGGATTTGTCCAAACGCCTTCCAGATAAATTACTGAAGGAGTATCCGAGACTACATCTGCTTTGAAAAGAATCTCGCCGCCTTCAACCCATATCCAGGTTCGGCCCTGCTCGATGCGCCGTGCGCAGCGTTGGCGAAAGCCTTCCGGGTCGCGCTCCAGGGGATTGATGCCGCTCTCAGCAAAAGCCAACTCCGCTTGCAAAGGAACTACCTGGTCCAGTTCAGCTAGGGTAGCGAGCCTGAGATCAGGAACTGCTTGCAGCGCCTCGATCGGCCAATTGAGTTCGAAAAGGCACTCGCTACAGGCCTGGCGCATTCCTTGACCGGCTTCCGCATAATGCTCCCAAAAGGTGTTTATCTGTTCCCTCTCACCCATGATCATGTGAGCGTTGGTGCATGTTTGGGCAACTTCGGCGAGCGCTTCCTGGGCACGCTCAGTGGTGGTATCCAGGAGCGTGGCGTGACCAATAAGAGCGACGCCTTCCAGTTGACCTTCATAATTCCGGCAACCATAAAAGGTGCCGCGGTTAAGGGTGCTCACCAAACCGTTATCGTGGATGAATCCGACCATTGCCACCGTGTGTATGGGGCGTCGGGAAAGGAAGTTAAGCACTTCCTCCTCATCCGCATCGGTCAAGCGGCTGGTAATCACTTCAACTGCTCGCAGTCGTGGTGTTTTCAGCGCCGGGGCGATATTTGCAACTGAACTTAGTAGGGTCATCTCAATTTCTCTTCCGTGTTGGAGGTTGGTGTTGGCAATCATGTCCGTTGAAATCTGGCCATGTTAACGTCATGAACCTAAGGGGCAGGTTGCATGCACTCCGTACCGTCGCCTAAGGCCGCGGCGTTTGCGTTCGTGCTATCACTCAATAGCACGCCATCGGAGATCAAAACTCCGTCACCAATCAAAACACCATCACTGAGAAGCACTCCATCAGACAGGAGCACACCGTCAGACAGCAATACTCCATCACTTATCAGGACACCATTGTTGGTAAGGGCTCCAGCAGTGTTAAAGACACCACTTGAAATAAGACTTAGATCCCTGACGAAAACCCCACCGCTGACTGAGGTCGCATCAGCCAACAACTTGCCTTGGCCGTACATCGCCTGCCACTTCGTCATCAGCGGGCTGCCATAAAGCATGCAGTAGTTGGCGACTACCCCACGGCCCCAGATGACGCTGTCACTTCCAATTACGTTGTCCTGGTCATACTCGTCCCAGGCAGTGAGCATCGAGGCTCCGTTTGCTAAGTTGGAGGCGTCCGCTCTAACCGAGCCGGCAATTTCTACTGCGCCTTCAACGTTGAGTCGGCCCGCACCCTGCTCAAACGAATTGGAATTCTGAATCGGTTGGGCTGTATACATCAAAATCGCTTTAACCAGGCTCGGCGTCAAATTCGGGTTTGCCTCCAGCATCATGGCTGCGGCGCCCGCAACCAAAGGTGCGGACATCGAAGTGCCGCTCATATACATGCACTGATCGTAGGTCGGCGAAGTTCCGACTTTGAGAGAGGGGAACAATGTCACCAAGCTCGAAGACTTGCCAACACTGCTCGGAGAAACGGCGCCGATCAACTTGTTGCCTGGTGCGACAAGGTCGGGCTTAATGAGATTGTCATAATGCTTGACTCCGGAGGCATCTGTGGAATAGCCACGGGTTGGCCCACGCGAGCTGTAGGAAGCGATCGCGTCGTCGCTCCGTGCGTCAGTCCCAAAACTGTTGGTCGCGCCGACGGTGATGACGGAAGGCTCAATGCCGGGCGAGTCGATTCCGCCATAGGTTTTTTGTCCTAACGCGTTTTTGCCACGATTTCCGGCGGCAGCGACTACAACGATTCCCGCGTTGTGGGCGCGGCGAGCGGCCAGGCAGAGTGGATCGGTCTTATAGCTATCCTTCGCCGGTGCGCCAAGACTCATGTTGATGACGCGGATGTTATAGGTGGCTTTGTTGGTGATGCACCAATCAATGGCGGCGATGACATTACTGGAAACGCCCACGCCACTGCCGTCGAGTACGGCCAGGCTGATCACTGACGATTCATAGGCAACACCGCCGTAGTAGTCAGTCTTAAACGCAGGGCTGCCCGCCAGAAGTGAGGCCACGTGGGTGCCGTGGCCATAGTAATCTTTGTTTCCGGCTATCCCGGTGTATGTCCTTGAGTAAACAACGCTGGGCCGGCCCTGTGACGCCTTGACTAGGTTGTGGGAGTTATCAATTCCGCTGTCGAGAACTGCGACACCTACACCGGTACCATTGATAGAAGTGAAACCGGCTACCCGAGGGCGTGCATCTGCGGCACCTGTCGTTTGTTCGACGTGTCCGTAAGAAGCGATTGGACGATCGGGACTGACGTACGCGATGTCGTCGTCATACTCCAAATCGCGAATACGAGAAAGTGGCATCTCAGCACTGATAAGTCCCATGGTATTAAAGGTGTTCTTGAGGTGACCGTTGAGGCGTTCGAACTTTGTTTGCAGATCAGCGCGGACTGATGGGTTGCCCAACATGGTCCGCTTAATGTCGGTAACCATAATGCCTTTAATGTTTTGACCCCGAGTCGCCTTATCCTTGAGTTGGATAATAATGCTACTCATCTTGTCGCGCCCGCGGCCGGTCGTTACGACATCGACGCTGTGCTCCAGGTCGGCCGCAAGCTTTGACCGCCAGGAATTGCCACCTTGAGATTCGTCCTGCGGATTGGCCAGATCCTGCTCTAAATCTGCCGACTCCTTGCTACTTGCCTTCGAGCTCAACGCAGATTCATGCGCGATGGCGCCGATGGGCACAACCTGCAATAACACTAGAGCCGTTAGCAGGAATATGAACCGCTTCTTTAATTTTTCAGTGAACCTCATGTTACTCATCTCCTAAATAGTCTCGCTTGCAAAGTTCAGCATTGCTTAAAGCAATTCTGGCCACTGCCCACTTGGCATGAACCGTGCCAAACGGGTTAGCGCGCTTTTAGCCGCATTTCTATTGGGGTTGGTAGAATCCACGGAAATATTAGCGGCGCTATGAGGTTGACCGGGGCCGGTCAGATTGGTTACCCAAAAGTCATTCTGATAGCATGCGGCGGTGGCTGCGAGTCAACCAATACTTCCCGAAGACATCGAGGCTCATCGTGACCGTTTGTGGCACCGCGAAGCCGAGTTGCGAATTGAAGAAGTATTAGGAGCGGAGCGATTTATTGACGGCGTAGGATTCTGTTCGACGATGACGGATTCACGTCGTCCAGGCCCTTCTCTATACATCGCAGTATGCGGAAGACGAGACGCACATATGCCGCGCAATGTCCAGAAAGACCCTGAAAGCAGACTTACATGGACGATAAAAGACGAGGTCGTAAGGCGCGGACGGGTCTACTATGGCAAGCTGCGCGGAAGTCGGGCGACCTTCATTTCCCGAAAACTACTTCCGTCTTTCAACGCCATCTCTGGACTTAGCCGCAAACAGGAGCCGAGTGCTTTGTCCCAACCGGCGCAGAAAATACTTAAGGTCTTGCGAAAAGAGTGGGAAATGGCAACCGGAGATCTTCGCGATGAAAGCGGGGTTCACGATCGAAGTACGTTTACAAAGGCCATCGATGAGTTGCAACGGGTGTTGAAAGTTATTCCCTCGGAAATCGTTTACCAGCCAAAATTCACCTATATTTGGTCGTTGGCAGAAAGCAGATTTCAGGACGAATTAGAGACGACGATGAACAGAGACGAAGCGTTGAAAGAAATTGCGAGAGCCTACTTGCTGGGAGCTGGACTGACCTGGCGAGGTGAGCTGGCCCGCGTCACCGGGCTAACAAACCCGGATGCTGGTATTGGTAACTGGGCCCTTGTGGATGAAGGTTTTGCTACGCGCGTTTCGCCTGGAGTCTACCGCTTGAACGAATCCCTTAGTCAACGATCCTGAATTCCTGTGTTTACGTGATCGATCTCGCGTAGCGCAGCTTCTTCCAGATTGGCGATCTCCAGCGCGAGTGGAAAATGTTCCTGCGAAGCAGCTAGGCGCCGCAGCATTACGTCAGTCTCTGTCTGGCTCAAACTGCGATTTGCCGCAGCCTCGATGGTTTGCAATCGGGCTTTAGCTTCGGACAAACGAACAGAGGCTTCCTTGCGAAGTTCATCCGAACGTTGGCGGTCCGATAATAGATCAGCGAGAAGCTTGGTCGTGTCGACGCCGCGTATGTTGCGCGTGCGATTGATTTGTCTCTCGACCTTAAGGGTCTCTCCCCGCGCCCTGGCAATAATTCTGGTTGCAGTTAGGCGCGCAGCCAAAGTTTCGCAATAGGCGTCTGCCAAAAGAGGGTTCTTCTGCTTCAGTTCAACCCAGGTCTTTCGTTCCTCAGAAGACAGCTCTGAAGTGAACCAAGGCACTTCCGCAGCGGTTATCCCATCAGACGCAAGCCGGTCACGAAAGCGACTTTGCCAACGTCGGCGATAGAACAAAAGCGTAAATAGAACGAGCAGGCCGACAACTAAACCGAGGCCAAGAGAAACAAAGGAGAGCAGAAGATAGATAGCAGCGGTTTCGGTGGTTCCAGCTGCCAGAAACAAAACCAGAAATACAATTGGAACAGGAAGACTGACCATGAAGAAAGACAGCCACGGGGCCCAGCTCAACAGCTGTGACATCCGTTCGTCGGTCGCTCCTGGTTTTCCTGATGTTTTCTGAAGCATGGTCCTAATTAAGTTGCCAGCTGGGCTACGATCTTAGCCGTTACCTTCTAGGTTCACCAGTCTATCGGTGCGGTAGCATTGTTTCCATGATAGCTCGCCTTGAGTGAAGGGTCTGTTTTAGGAGGGCATGAGAACCAAAGTCGCATTCCGCGTCGGCACTGGTAAGCGCTCCAGTCCAGATGCTTGTATAATACGGCCCAGTTGTTGGAGCTTGATAGGAGCAGATATGAGGCGAGTCCAAACACAAAGACGGGTTGTCGGCATCTTAGCGGTGTTCCTTTCGGTAATTGTTGTGGGAAGCAGCAGTGCTTCAGCGCAACCAGGAGGAGAAACCAATACGCTGCGGTCCTCAGGGAATCCAGCCAGGCCGGTAATTATTCCGCTCACCATTCGGGTAAAAGGTCAGGTGACACAAAGCGAGTTGGAATTGCAATCTGTCGACTTGACCGTCAATGAAGACGGTGATTCGCAAACGATCCTATCTATCCGAGCAATGGGTACGAGTTCTCCAATCAATCTGATAGTGCTCATTCAGGACGATGTTGTGTCGTCGATTGGACTTGAGACTAAATCGCTGGCTGAGTTCATCCGCCGACTCCCGCGTGGCTCGCGTGTTTCTGTGGGCTATTTGCACACTGGCAGTTTGCAAGTGCGTCAGAAATTTACCAGCGACCTTGAGAAGGCAGCAAAGTCCGTGCGGGGTCCGATGGGTGTCGCCAGCGTAGCTCCATACAATCCTTATGTTGAGGTGATCGAAGCGACTAAGCGGTTCGATGCGCAACCTGCGGGGCGACGTGCAATCCTACTGGTATCTGATGGTTTGGATGTCTCTCACGGCGTTGACTCGAGTAGTCCTGCGCAGAGTTTGGACCTGCAGCGTGCGATTACGGAGGCACAGCGAAGAAGCGTTGCAATCTACTCCTTCTATGCGCCTACTGCCTTGACCGGCACAGGAGGCACCTTGATTGGCAATGCGCAGAGTTCGCTACAAAGATTGTCGGACGAAACCGGCGGCCGCGCGTTTTTCCAGGGCTTCGGTGCGCCTACGAGCTTTGACCCGTTCATTAAAGAAGTCGACGCAGCACTGGATCGTCAGATCGCTCTGACTTACCTTTCTACTCACCTCAAGAAGGGGTTTCACCGAGTCAAAATCACTTCATCCACGCCAGGTGTTGAAATTCATTACCCTGCTGGATACAGACGTTGAGCAGGGAAAAGGACTTACTTTTGAAGGTGTCTTACTGAACCGTTGTTGGTAGCAGGGAACCGCGACGATCGGTGGCGATAGCCCAACCATCCGCAAGACTGCCAATCATTCCGTGAAAATGAATCTCGGCTCCTGACAGAACTACGACAACATCGCCAGCGTGATATTGAGGATCGGTTAATTGAAACCGCACCACCGTGGCCTGACCGTTTGCTTGCTCGATCGTTTCATACGTGAACTCGTCCGCATCAACACAATAGGTTTGAGAATTATTAGCGGTTCTTTGCTCGTCTGGCACGTGATCTCCTTCTGAAAATCTGAAAATAAGAGCGGGACTGGTTTTGTTCATCTTCACAGTCTCAAATTGATTTCATATGGCATTATTTCCTAAAGTGGAGCATTCGGCAAACTGGCTTGTAATCCATGAAATAATCATGGGCCGCGCAGACCTTGGGAGAAGAGTATGAATCTTGACTATTTCATTGACAGATTTTCGAAGAATCGCGAGGTCTTTGCCGGTCTCGTGAGAGGTGTGAGCCTGGAGCAAGCCAGATGGAAACCATCGCCCGACAAGTGGTCAATCCTGGAGGTAGTAAATCACCTCTACGACGAAGAAAGGGAAGACTTCCGACAGCGAATCGAGCTCGTGCTTTCCGATCCCACGCAAGGCTGGCCACCTATCGATCCCCGCACGTGGGTAACCTCACGCGGCTACAATGATAGAGAAGTGGATATCTCACTTAGCAACTTCTTGTCTGAGCGGGAAAAGTCTCTGTCGTGGCTGCGAGGCTTATCGGAGCCTGATTGGCAAAACAGCAACACAGGAACAAACGGAACGCTCACAGCAGGCGATCTTCTCGCTTCCTGGTTGGCTCATGACTTCCTTCACATCCGGCAGTTGGCAAGACTTCATTGGCAGTATGTCGGCGCAATTGCGGATCCTTATCAAACTACGTACGGCGGGCCCTGGAAAGAGTCGTAAAAGGCATTGGCTGATCCGCTTCTGCATTCCCGCAGGCGCTGGTGTGGAATCCGTCAAGTTTCTGGATGGGCCGCTGTGTTTGTTAACTCTCTAAGATCTAAGAATGAGACGTCTGAAAAGACGAGCATGCAAGCATTCACCCGAGATGGCTAGTTAACCTGAGCGATGAGTCGTCAGAAACCTTGAAATGCGCGAGATCGTCTCCTCAGGCTTTTCTTCCTGGGGAATATGCCCGCAATGGTCAATAACCTCAAGAGTAGAGTTCGGAATTAACTGGTGAAGTAGCTGGCCGACCTTGAGGGGAATGACCTTATCCTCTCGTCCCCATAGGATGAATGTTGGAACGTTGATCGTGGCTACCTGTGCGATTAGTTCGTCAGCATTTGCCGGAATGCACTGTCTGGCGGTGTGTAGTAACGCATGTCGTCCTCCGCGATTAGCAAGAGGCGCAGCGTAGGCCTTGACATGTTCCGTCGTGATCCTTTTTCTGTCGTAATAGCACATGCGCAGCGTCATCAGGGCGGCGAGCTTGCTTGGTGCTAAGTAAATAATGAATGTGCCGAGAGGCGACCTTAGAAGCTTGAGATGGGCCGGCAGGGTTCCTTTATCTCCAGCGCTGTCGATCAGTACCAGCTTCGCCAATCGACCAGGCTGTTGTTTCCCGAGTCGTATCGCAACCAGGAGAGCAATTGCGCCACCCAGAGAATTTCCGACTAGCGTCAGATTCGTCAGGTTTTCCTCCAGAATCAGGTTGTAGATGTCCTCCACTTTATCGTCAATGGAGTAACGCATGTCGAGAGGCTTTGGGGATCTTCCGCAGCCTTTGAAATCAACCAGTATCAGTTTGTTGTTTTGCGAAAACGGGGCGATGAAGTGCCGCCAGCTATAGATGTTTGCGCCCAGGCCGTGAAGACAGAGGATGGGATCACCGGCTCCATAGACTTCTTTATACAAGCTAACTGAAGCTGAGGGCTGTCGGTTAGTCATGGTGGATCGGGTGAGGTGTGGGGCGGCTAGTGGGACTCGAACCCACGACCTCTTGATCCACAATCAAGCGTTCTAACCGACTGAACTATAGCCGCCACATTCAAGTTTTCAATGGTAGAAAATAATGCCCCCGGCAGGACTCGAACCTGCGGCCCTCTGCTTAGCATCCAGCATCAGGCTTTCCCTGACCGCCCGTCGCACGGGGTTGCTGGCTGGACTATATCTTGGACATCGCAGTCCCGGCCCGTATAGTCTCTGAGGAGCCCTCTCACGTTTTCATAACCGCAAAAGGTTTCCTGCGGATTACCCAATCCTCTCGGATTTTTACTCAAGTTTGAGTACCGGAGGCTCTAAGGGCGTCCCCGCATATGGGGCCGTCCACTTAGCGAGTTCCTCTAAACAATTCCTCACTAAGGCTCCAACAAGGCAGATGCTCTATCCGCTGAGCTACAGGGGCATAACACGCCTGGAGCGGGATGTTAGCATGTAGACGACTGTTAAGTTAAGGTCAACCTGCGACACCAGGGCGCAAAAAAATAAAGAGATCGCCACAGAGGGGATCTCTCTTACGTAAGTTGAAAGGCTGACTCAGGCTGCTTGAGTCTGTTCCTGAGTTTCAGCAAAAACTCGACGGCCATTAAGAGCGTCATCGATTATTTCTCGTACAGCTGAGGTGTCCGGGTTAACGTCCATGCGATCACAAGCACGTAAGTGGCGCAAGATTCCCTGCGTCGCAATCTCCCGAGTTACCCCGCTCAGTTTCGAATAGCGCCTGGCCTGAATGTGGTCAATCCTTAGAATTCGTTCGTCAAGCGGTAAATGTCTATCAAAGGTCACGGTTACGTTTATCCTCCAAAACCGCATTAGCGCGGTCATTTTTTAGTGCACAATGTTAGATGCCTCAGTTCTCCCTGAGGATGCAGATCCGTTGCATTTCGGAACAATTTCCAGTCCCTGAAAATGCGCAGGCTCTGATAGCTGTCATTTAGGGGGTTAGCAAAACAGAGGATTATAGCGGACGGCGATGCAGAATGCAAAAGTTTTTATTGAAAGAACTGCCTGGCACTGGTCCACGTCGGAAATGAGCGAGTTTTTGGGCTTAGTCGGCAAAACGGGGTAGCCATTGTCACGTTTTCATGGCAAAAACGTAAGCGCCGCCCAGTGTTCACTCCAAGGTGAACTTTGGGACGGCGCCTGCGATTTAACTTGAAAGCCTGTTTACATTATTTCTTTGGTAAAACCGAATCTTTCATGCCTTTGCCAACACGGAACTTGAGCGTCGTCTTGGCGGGGATTTGTATCGTTTCGCCAGTAGCGGGGTTCCTTCCCTCGCGCGCCTTTCTTTCGGACTTAACAAGCTTGCCGAAGCCTGGAAGTACGAATTCTCCGTTACTCTTAACTTCGCTAGAGGCAAGGTTATAGAGTTCGTCGAAGAATTCCTTGACTTGTCCGCGCTTCATACCCGTTTTGTCCGCAAAATGATTGAAGACTTCCGACTGCGTCATGCGCTTTCTACCTGTAGCGGCTTTGGTCGCCATAATCTGGTGTGACACCTCCGATGAGACTTAATTGAAAAGCTTTTCATGCATTCCTATATCACACTCAAGCAGCAAAGTCTCGACAAAATCTCGTTTTTTGGCGGTTTTTTGCGAAAAGTTAGGTTCTTTACCCCTTGGAGTCGCTTAGGAGGAGGGACAATGGTCAAATTGGAAGAGCGGCGAGGGTCACTCTCCAACAATTGATCGTAAGGGCGCGAGGATTCGCACCTCAGCGACCTTTGCAACGGTCATCAACGGCTTTGATCAGACGTACAATCGTCAGCCCGTCTCAGTTCCCATCTTTTTCCAAGGCCTGCCTGATGTCCTCAACTATGTCTGCTATATCCTCTAAGCCCACGGAGATTCGCACCAGCCCTTCAGTAATCCCCAATTGAAGTCGCCGTTTCGGAGCCATTTCTCGATGCGACGCTGTTGCCGGATGTAACACACCTGTAAACACATCGCCTAAACTCGTTGATCTTACGCACAGAGTGAGGGCGTCCATAAAGCGGAATGCGGACTCGCGTGTATTCTCCTGAAGTTCCATGGATACCAGAGCACCGGCGTGAGGCGACCGAAAAACGCGCTTCATGACGGCGAGATTCTGCGTTGTGGCCAGACCGGGATAATGAACCCGGGAGACTCGGCTGTGGCTGGAAAGGAACTCCGCCAAAGTCGCAGCGTTGGCACATTGGCGATCCATGCGCACGGACAGCGTCTTTAAGCCGCGATGAATTTCATGCGCCTCCCAAACACCGAGAATCCCGCCGACAAGCTTCATCACTCCGATCAGCGTCGGAAGGTCCACCTCGTCACGCGCGACGACCACTCCGCCCATAACATCCGCGTGTCCTCCGAGATACTTCGTAGCGCTATGTACTGAGAAATCCGCGCCGTGCTTGAGAGGTTTGCAGAGATAAGGAGATGTGAACGTATTATCTACGATGAACCTGGCGCCGACTTCGCGGGCGATTTCAGCACAGACGGTAACGTCACATACCTTCAGGAGCGGGTTTGAAATTGTCTCGGCAATCAACACTTGCGGTTGGACCTCGAGAGCTTTCGCTCTTACACGTTCAAGGTCGGAAAAATCCGCCGTTGCGGTCTTAATGCCATACGAGCCGAAGACCTTGTAGAGCAGATCAATCGTCGCACCATAGAGATCTTGCGATGCCAGGATCGTTGCGCCCGGGCTAAGCTCGCACGCGAAGATCGCCGCATGCAGAGCGGCCATGCCGGTGGAATAGGCGCAGGCGGCGGCGCCTTCCTCAAGTACGCGAACGGCTTCTTCCAGCGCTGCGACAGTGGGGTTGCCGTAACGCGAATAGATGTATCCCTGTTTTTCTCCTGAGAATACCTGATCGACTTCGGACATCGAATCATAGGTAAAAGTGGCGCTCGCATAGATTGGATTAGAGACCGGCTTGCCCTGTGGCGGCGTACCTCTTTCACCCGCGTGAACCAGCTGGGTGTTTATGCCGAGCCCTTTTTTGACTGCTGCCATTTGCAACTCCTATCCACAAGTCACTGAGGTCTACTTTTAAACGCAACGCGCCGAGAACATCTGTAGAACAAAAAAAGCCCCCGCAACAGAAGAACCTGCGCGAGAGTCTGGAAACTTCAAGCGGCTCTTTAGCAGTTTTTAACGTGGAGCAAGTCACCTCGAAATCGCCACGCTCATTGGCCGAATGGCCTTGTCAATTCAAAATGGAGAGTCTCTGTCATTTGGATAACAGCGTCAAGCAAAATTATTTAATGGAACAATAACCGCCCTTGGTCTGGCTCAGTCGGTAGCTAGGAATTGATCGATCCGGGTGAAAACCTCCGCAAGCGTCGCCTCGTCCGCTAGGTAGACCATTCGGAAATAACCTTGCTTAGGATCTGTTCCGAATCCGGAACCATGTACCACCAGCACGCCAGTTTCCTTCAACAGATCCAGCACAAACTGTTCATCCGTGCGTCCTCCCAGTTTCTCCGCCTTAATCATAAGGTAGAAGGCTGCCGCCGGTGTTTGGCAGGATAAGTTTTCGTTCTTCCGCACGCGCTCGACGCAGAAATCACGTCTGCTTTTAAGTCCGCTTAGAAAATCCAGCTGGAATTTTCGGCTACCAGCCAATGCGGGTTCGACCGCGTATTGCGCCGGTGTTGGTGAACAGAGCCGTCCACTTGCCAGGCGACCTATAGCTTCCGTCAAATCGCGCATCCGACTTTCGTGAGTGTAGCGCATCCAGCCCACCCGCCAGCCCGGCACGAGGTGAGTTTTGGACAGGCTCTCCAAAGTTATGACGGGCACTTCCATCTCTTGCGCAAGAACGGAAGCGGATATTGGTTGTTTTTCGAAACATAGCTCTCGATAGACTTCGTCGGCTATCACCAGCAATTTGTGACGTGCGGCCAGTTCCAAGATTTGTCTGGTCGTTTCATCCGGAATGATAGACCCGGTCGGATTATTTGGATTTATTAAGACGAGCGCGCGCGTGCGGCTCGTGATTAGCAATTCTATTTCCTCCATCCCGGGTTGCCATCTGTTGCCGGAATCCAGTCGGTAGTAACGTCCGATCGCGGCTAGCTTGTTGAGGATGGCAGGATAGATCGGGTAACCCGGAGCCGGCAGCAAAACTTCATCACCCTCATTAACCAGGGCCGTCAGTACGAGATCGGCTGCTTCTGAAGCGCCCGAAGTTATCAGTACTTGTTCCGGCGTGGTTGGCGCTCCCAGGGAAGTCGCATAAGCGGCAACGGCGTTTCTAGCAGCCCGCAAACCCGCCGAGTGTGCGTAGCCCGTGAAACTGTTCCTGAGCGCCTGGGCGACGGCTTCGACCACATGAACAGGGGGCCGGAACCCATAAGCCTGCGGGTCACCGATGTTCAGATAGATAACGCTGTGACCGGCTTGTTCCAGTGCTTCGGCAGCACTAACGAGGGTCCGAATTGCGTAATGAAAATTTGCAGTTCTGGTGGATGGAGAGATCACTTGATACCCCGTAGATGAAAGACTATCCGCAGACTAGGCAGAGTACGCAGATTCGGAAAACAACTCAAGAAAGAATAGTTGCTTTAAGCTTTTCTCCGTAATCGGTGTAAACAACGGATGGTCTCCGGCAAAATTCTATTTATCAGTCAATAAGAAATTTTACGTTGACAGAGCCACTACCATTGGTTAACCTGCCGCCATCGTGTCGCACAAATTCAACATTATAAAGATCGAAACTGCGGGCTGTCGCTGCATGTGTAACTGTATGAACATGCGCGCGACATGTCGACATATGTTGACGCGTTTTCCCTGAAAGGCTAAGAACCCAAGAGCTTTAGCTCTCGCGCTTACTTAGCGCGAGAGTTTTTTTTTGGATCGCACATGAGTCGAACGTCTAGTCGCAGGCCTTCATAGGATGAACTCTCAAAGATGACGATCGAGATTTCCGAGCCCAGGTCACAGACCTTTCCCGAATACTTGGGAGACGAGCTGGATAACTACGCACAGCAGATCCGCAAGTACCGGACAGGCGAGTTGGATGAGACAAAGATGCAGAAGCTTCGGCTGCACTTCGGCACTTACGCTCAGCGTCAGGAAGGCGTGCAGATGCAGCGGATCAAGATTCCTGGCGGCGTCTTGCGTGCTGACCAACTGATACGCCTGGCAGATGCGGCGGATCGCTTTGGCAGTGGGTTCCTGCATTTTACTACGCGTGAAGATGCGCAGATTTATTACGTCAAGCTTGAGGAGACTCCTGACCTCTTGCGCTTCCTGGCTGAAGCGGGCATCACTTCGCGCGAAGCGTGCGGCAACACAGTACGCAACATTACCGCGTGCTATCGCGCTGGCACGTCTGCCACTGAAGCGTTCAATGTCCTGCCTTATTCGGAGGCACTGTTCCGCTATCTCGTGCGCAATAAGTACAACCAAAATCTGGGCCGGAAATTCAAGATTACCTTTGAGGGTTGTGCAGACGATCATTCGGCTCTGCGAATTCACGATATTGGTTTATGGGCTGTCACCAAAACTCGGAATGGCAAATTAAGGCGCGGCTTCCGAGTGTACTTAGGCGGGGGCCTTGGGGCCGCGCCTTACCTGGCAAATCTCTATACGCACTTTCTTCCGGCGGAAGAGTTGTTCAATCTCGCCGCTGCAGCCTTGCGGCTTTTCGACCGCTATGGTGAGCGCAAAGCCCGCATGAAGGCCCGCATGAAATTCCTGATCGAGTCGCTCGGTTGGGAAGCGTTTCGCAAGGCACTCGACGAAGAGCGGGAACGAGTTGGCCGGGTACCGTTGGATGATTGCCTGGAAGAGGCGGAGGAGTTCGTTCCTGAGACTGTGAGAGACACGCAAATCTACAAAGGCTTGAAGGTGTTGGATCCACGGACCCACAATCCACAATTACAGGCATGGGCGCGCGATTCGGTAATTGATCATAAGCTTTCAGGCTTTCGTGGCGTCCACGTGCGCATTAAGTTGGGCGATCTTACAGCTGAGAGGGCTCGGGGTATGGCAGAAGTCGCCCGACAGTTCTCCAGCGGTCAGTTGCGGATTTCGATCGACCAGAACATCTATCTGCCCTGGGTAAGGGAAGAGGAACTCTCGAACCTATATGCGGCGCTCGCAGAACTATCATTGGCCGAGCGTGGCGTGGGGACGATCGCTGATGTGACGACATGTCCGGGCTCTGACACCTGCCGGCTGGGTATTGCTTCGGCCAAGGGCCTGGGTAGCGAATTTGGCAGCGCGCTCGTTGGCGCGTTTGGAGCTGCCATCACTGATTCGTCGTCCCAACCCACTGATGCCAGTCTGCACGCCGAGTTGCTTCGACCGCTACGCATCAAGGTCTCTGGCTGTCCCAATGGCTGCGCTCAACACTCAATAGCCAACATCGGATTCTATGCCGCCGCTCTTTCACGCGAGGACCGCAGCGTGCCCGCCTACTTTGTGACTCTGGGCGGTCAGACAACTCCCGATAGCGCACAGTTTGGTTCACTCCTGGGCAAGTTTCCCGCGAAGAACTGCGTGACGTTGACGGAAACGCTTCTGCGCCTTTACGAAAAGGAAAGACTCCCAGCGGAGGAATTCAACGCGTTCCTTAGCCGAACTGGAACCAATCGGCTGAAACAGATTCTCGATCCACTGCGCCACGTTCCCTCGTTTGAAACAGATCCTTCGTTCTACGAAGATTACGGACATGAGCACAAAGCCTTTGCCGTTCGTCGTGGGATAAAAGGCGAATGCGCCGGCTCAACGGTGGCTGAAAGCCTGCCCACAATCGAGGCGGCGCGGGAATGGTTGGCCCAGGCAGAGGCATTGATCTACCACAAGGAATATGGAGAGGCAGGTCTCGCGGCTTATGAAGCAGCAGCAACTGCTGCTCGCGTCCCGCTCTACCAGAGACTGGTGGATCCCTTCACATCGGATGAGGCTCTCTGGGAATTCGAAAACTTGTTTGTCTTATCGGGTGAAACCGGAGGGAGGTGGGAAGGAATCTCATCGCTATTTGAAGATCTGAGGAATTCTGTTCGCCAACCTTCCGAAGTCAATCAGACACCTGATGAGGCGTCGCGAAAGATCCTCGACGAAGCCCGGAGATTCGTAAGCTACTGCGCTGTGTCGATAGGCCAACAGTCGGGGGTAGCCGCATGATAGGCAAAGTATCGCGCGGTGTCCTCGTGGTCGGTCACGGCAGTCGTCGCTCGGAAGCAAATGACGATGTGCGCGAGGCGGCGTTGCGCATTGGCAAACGTGGTGGCTTTGCGCTCGTCCTACCCGCCTTCCTCGAGATTGAACACCCGAACATTGCCGAAGGGTTTGCGCAACTGGTTCAAACAGGAGCACGCGACATTACAGTGCATCCGTATTTTCTGTCGCCGGGGAGACACACACGCGGCGACATTCCTTTGGAAGTTTCTGAAGCGGCCAGCCGGTATCCAGACATCAGCTATCGGATTACCGAGCCGTTATCGGCGCACCCTTTGGTAATTGAAGCGTCCGTGGAACGCATATTCGAAAACATGGACCAAGAGAAGCACGAGAAGACGCCAGGTACTCTACATTCAAGCCGAGCACGCTGCCGGGCAGAACGGGGAAAGGTCTATCTGGTCGGTGCAGGGCCAGGTGATCCAGGACTGCTGACGGTGAAAGCGCTGGCTCTTCTCGAGTCATGCGACACGGTCGTTTACGATTATCTCGTCAACCCGGAAGTGCTCAGCCACGCCACTTCCGCCGAGCGTATTTACGTGGGCAAAGTCGGCGGCGGGCGATATACGCCACAGCTGCACATCAATCACTTACTCCTACAGCACGCCCGAGCAGGAAAGCGAGTTGTCCGACTCAAGGGCGGCGATCCGTTTCTATTTGGACGCGGGGGCGAGGAGGCTGAAGCTCTCGTCGAAGCAGGCATCTCGTTTGAAGTGGTTCCGGGAATCAGTTCAGCGCTGGCCGTTCCGACCTACGCCGGCATCCCGCTGACGCATCGTGGTCTATCTTCCTCGGTGGCTGTTTTTACTGGCGCTCGCCGCGGTGATGGGAAGTTTGATTCCGGGACCTTTATGCATCTTGCCTCCGCGGACACGGTCGTGGTGCTGATGGGCGTGATCCATCTGCGGGAGATTGCGAACGACCTGATGAATTCCGGGCGTTCGGCAGAAACGCCCGCGGCCGTGATTCGCTGGGGCACGTACAACGGTCAACAAACGGTTACGGGCACGCTCGGCACGATTGCGGATGAAGCGCAACGCGTTGGTATGCGTCCTCCGGGCGTGATCATCATAGGTGAGGTTGTGCGGTTGCGTGAACGCCTTAACTGGTTTGAAGAACATCTCGGTGTGGTTGATGAAGCAGAGTTGGAGGCGGTGCTCGCGGTGGCTTGTTGAAAAAGTAGATTGGGGAGAGAGGACTATCCACTAATCAGGGAAGATGACTATGGCTTTGGCTGCGCTATCGATTAGCGAGGAAACTACAGAAACGCACTGGCAAGCGGTCTCCGATGGATTCGAGGAGGCTTCGCCGGAAGATGTACTTCGCTGGGCCATTGAAGAGTTTGACCCGGACGTGGCCCTCGCTACTGGTTTCGGAGCGGAAGGCTGTGTGCTTGTGTCGATGTTGTCGGCTATAGGTTCGGGCACGCGCATTTTCTATCTCGATACTGATCTGCTGTTCCCGGAGACCTACGCTTTGCGGGATCAACTCGAAGAGCGCTACGGCGTTCGCTTCGAGCGACGGGCAACCACCCTTTCGGTTAGCGATCAAGCTGCTCAATATGGGGAGCGGCTGTGGGAGCGCGAGCCCGATCTTTGCTGTCGCCTTCGCAAGGTGGAACCGCTAAGAGAAACGCTGAAAGGGCTGCGCGCCTGGGTTACAGCCATTCGTCGTAGTCAATCGGCCGAGCGGGCGCGCACCGGCTTTGTTGAGTGGGATCGGAAATTCGGTCTCATCAAGATCAATCCACTTGCAGCCTGGTCCATGCGTGATGTGTGGCACTACATCGCAAAGCACGATGTGCCCTATAACCCACTTCACGATCAGGGCTATCCCTCTATCGGCTGCGTGCCGTGTACGACGCCGGTGCAAATTGGTGAGGCGCCACGCGCGGGACGTTGGCGCGGCACAGACAAGAGCGAATGCGGAATTCATGGAGCAGAGTAAATAGTAAATTTTGGAATGCGACGACTGGTCGTCGCACTCCAAAGAGGACCATACAAGATGAAACTTATTCGTCCCCACGGGGGCACGCTCGTTAATAGGGAAGTGAACGGGCTGGAACGGGAGCGGCTGATTGAATCTGCCGCGAACATGCCTGCGCTTCGTTTGGGTGCGCGGGAGATTTCCGATCTGGAGATGATTGCTATTGGAGGCTATTCACCCCTCGAAGGGTTTTTAGATCGATCCGACTACAGTGCGGTTTGTTCCAGTATGCGACTGGCAAACGGCTTGGCCTGGTCTATCCCGGTCACGCTCCCGCTCGCAGATGAACAAGCCGGCGCCATTCACCAGTTTGACGACGTGGCGCTGTATCAAGACGACCACCTTCTCGGCATCCTTCATCTGGCGGACAAATTTCGCTACGACAAGGCCCGAGAAGCGGAATTGATATACCGCACTACGGACCAGGCTCATCCCGGCGTCAACACGCTCTACAACCAGGGAGACTGGTTGCTGGGAGGAAAGATTAGCCTTATCAACCGCTCGCTTAATCCTGCGTTCTCGGAATATCGGCTGACGCCTTCAGAGACGCGCACTCTCTTTCGCGAGCGTGGCTGGCGGCGCGTAGTTGGTTTTCAAACGCGCAATCCGGTTCATCGAGCCCACGAATACATTCAAAAGTGTGCGCTGGAAATCGCCGATGGACTTCTCTTGCATCCGCTTGTCGGTGAAACCAAAGCCGACGATGTTCCTGCAGACGTGCGCATGCAGTCGTATGAAGCGATTCTTGCCGGTTACTATCCGGCCGATCGCACAATCCTTTCGATCATGCCTGCTGCAATGCGCTACGCTGGCCCGCGCGAAGCGGTCTTTCATGCGTTAATTCGCAAGAACTACGGCTGCTCGCATTTCATCGTAGGTCGCGATCACGCTGGTGTGGGTAGCTACTACGGAACTTATGACGCGCATCACATCTTCGATGAATTCGAACCAGAGGAGCTGGGTATTACGCCCCTGTTTTTCGATCACACGTTCTATTGCCGCACTTGTGCTTCGATGGCTTCGAGCAAGACCTGCCCGCATGAAACCTCAGCACACGTCACCTTGTCAGGCACAAAAGTGCGGGAGTTGTTGAGCGCGGGACAGTTGCCACCGGCTGAGTTTTCACGACCTGAGGTTGCTCAGGTGCTGATTGATGCGCAACGTGCGGTGGCATGAAGAGTAGACAGGAGACAGTAGATAGTAGTCAGTAGTTTAGACGACAGAAGCGCGGGACTACTGACACTGACTGTCCAGCAACGACGGAGTAACAAATTGAGTAGCAACCAAGGTTTCACATTGTGGTTAACGGGATTGTCTGGTGCGGGCAAGTCGACATTGGCTGCGCTGCTGGCGACGGAATTACGCGCGCGCGGTGTCCTTGCAGAGGTCCTGGACGGGGACGAAGTGCGCACCAATCTATCTAAGGGGCTGGGTTTTTCTAAAGAAGACCGCGACACCAACATCCGCCGGATCGGCTACGTTTGCCGCCTGCTTGCGCGCAACGGCGTCGGCGCGGTATCGGCAGCTATCTCACCCTATAGCGCGATACGCGACGAGGTAAGGCGCGCGGTTGAGCACGATGGATCTGAGTTCATCGAAGTCTTTGTGAAGTGCCCGATCGCAGTGCTTGCCGAACGTGATGTGAAAGGACTCTACAAGAAGGCGCTCGCCGGGGAACTCCAGGGATTTACAGGAGTGTCTGATCCATACGAAGAGCCGCTTGCGCCGGACGTTGTGGTCGAGACGGATCGAGAGTCTCTTGAGTTCAGCCTGGATAAAATTCTGCGCGAGCTTAGGCGACGCGGCTTGGTTCCGGAAGGAGACTTACGCAAACCTCGTCAGTTGCGTCGAGTTCTTTCAAAGGGCTGGAGAAAGCAGGCGCAGAGCCGCAGCTCAGTTAGAGTCGCTATGCGCGGCAGGAGCCTGACAATACTCAAGAGATTGTTTATCGAGAGACGGTTCAGGAGCAGGTAAGGAGTTAAAGCGCAGAGATGAACGCGGCCAGAGAGCCCACATTCGAAGGGGATTTCACCTTCGCAAACGATGAGCCTTTCAGACTGTTTGCTGGAGGCAGCTTGCAGCCTGTCACACTGCGCTATGCGCTCTACGGCAGGCTCAACAAAGCGCGTGACAATGCGCTGCTGGTCTGCCATGCGCTTTCCGGTTCGGCCCGCGTCGCGGACTGGTGGCCGCAGTTGGTCGGGCCTAATCTACCAATCGATACGACGCGCTACTGTGTAATCGGCGTGAACGTTATCGGCTCGTGTTACGGCTCGACCGGACCATGCAGCCAACATCCTCAAAAGCCGGGACAACTCTACGGCCGCGATTTTCCTGTCGTCACGATTGGAGACATGGTTCGAACTCAGATGCGTTTGCTTGATCATCTTGAAATAAAACGGCTGCACACTGTCATTGGAGGCTCGATTGGCGGGATGCAAGCACTGAGGTGGGCCGTGGATTTACCGGAAAGAGTTGAGCGGTGTATTGCCATTGGGGCAGCGCCGCTTTCTGCGATGGGCCTGGCCCTAAACCATCTACAACGGCAGGCGATTCTCAACGACCCGGCGTGGCGAGACGGTTATTACGCAGTAGACGAACAGCCGGTCAAGGGGCTAGCGTTGGCCCGCGCAATCGCGGTTTGTAGTTACAAATCGGCAGAGCTTTTTTCGGAGCGTTTTGCCCGACTGCCTGACCGGAGTGGCGAGGATCCACAGCGGTCATTGACGGCACGTTACGACGTTGCGGGCTATCTGGATTATCAGGGCTCGATTTTTACGCCCCGTTTCGACGCGAACTCATACCTGGTGCTCTCAAAGGCTATGGATACCTTTGATCTCTATCACGGCGATAGCTCCCGGGCGTCGCTTGAGGCAGCGCTCGGTCGTATTCGCGCGCGCCTGTTGCTGGTTGGTATATCTTCAGATTGGCTCTTTCCGGCGAGCGATGTGCGAGCGCTTGCTCGCGTGGCGAAAGCGGCTGGAGTCGAAGCACACTATGAGGAACTTGATTCGGCACACGGACACGACGGATTCCTCGCGGAGGGCGCGCAGTTAAGACCAATCATCAAGTCGCATCTTGAGGAAGGGCAGCCGGTGTTTGCAGGGGCAGGTCGCCCATAAGTGAGAAACGATCCACGAAATTACACAAACTTTCTCGAAGAAGGTTGGTGTCGTTTCGTGTAATTTGGTGGATCGTTTATTCGTTTGCTCATAGTGGAGCCAAACTGTTGTCGGGGAACTAATTTCTATGACTGAAGTAAAACGCATTGGCGTGTTGACCGGGGGCGGTGATGCGCCCGGCCTCAACCCTGCGATCAAGGGTTTGGTCTATCGCGCGTTCGAGCGCGGCATTCAAACCGTCGGGCTCAGCGATGGCTGGCTCAGCCTACTGAACCCGCCGTTCGACGTTGTTCCGCTGGAACGCGCCAGCGTAAGACGCTGGGATCGCGATGGCGGAACTAACCTGGGCTCGTCGCGCACCAATCCCTTTCAGACACCCAACGAGCTGGGGGAGCGGATCGACAAGTCAGCTGAAGTGATCGCCAACATCGAGCAGCTGGGACTGGATGCCATCGTAGCTTGCGGCGGCGAAGACACGCTCGGAGTTGCCGCCCGTCTGGCGGAAAAGGGCGTGCCGATCGTGGGTATTCCGAAAACGATCGACAAGGATCTGGCCGGCACAGATTACACGCTGGGCTTCGACTCGGCCTTGCGGAACGTCACTGAGGTTATTGAACGTTCGCGAACCCCCGCCGGTTCGCACGGTTGGGTGCAGGTGATCGAAGTGATGGGTCGTCATTCGGGGCACCTGGCTCTTTGGTCGGGGGTGGCGGGTCAGGCTGATATTATTCTGATTCCGGAACACCCATTTCGCTACGAGCAGGTCTACCGGCTCTTGAAAAATAAGCTGGGCGATTTAACTTCGCATCCCCGCGATGCAAAGCACCCGCGTTACTCGGTAATCGTGGTTGCTGAAGGAGCCTATGCCGAAGATGGCGAGCTGATCCTGATGGACGACCGCCATGACGCCTTCGGGCACGCGCGGCTTGGGGGCATCGCTGAGGTTTTGGCTCGGAGAATCATGAGCGATACGCCCTACGATGCGCGTTCCGTAATTCTTGGCCATCCACAGCGTGGCGGGCCGCCATCACCGGTGGATCGAATAATGGGACTGCTGTTTGGGGCGCGGGCGGCGGACGCCATCGCGGCAGGTGATTTCGGGAAGATGGTTTCGTCGCGCGGCATTGCCCCGGCATGCGATCTGTCGCTGGTAGACCTTTCGACGGTGTTGGGCCGGATCGACAAAGTTGACGTAGAGCGATATTACGATCCGGATCGCTATCACCTAAAAGGCATCGGGATGTGAACGCGGACCTGGATGGCGGGGCGGTAGTCGCAGGGAAAGGGTTGCCGGGAAAGCGTTGACTTCGGGTGCACTTTATAATATCTATCCGTACTCACTTCCTTGAAAGCCGCCGGGCAGGTGTTCAGAATGCGAGGTTTTCCGACGGTTGTTAGATCCGATCAATTTGGACACCATTACAAATGCTGGTTTTCGGAAGGGCGAAAGCACGCCTTCGAATAATGAATAGGACAGGGGCAAGCTATTGAGACGAATCGATCTCAGAAAAGTCCAGGCCGCCAATCCACACACGATTCGCGATATCAATCGGCAAATTGTTCTCAACTACGTTCGCGAAAGGGAACCGATCTCGCGGGCAACTATAGCCCGCGAGACAGCTCTGCAACGCTCTACGATCTCCGAAATTGTTGAAGTGCTCACTGGCGAAGGTCTGGTTGAGGAAATCGGCGAAGGTAAATCAACTGGCGGGCGTCGACCAACGTTATTGCGCCTGCGCACCGTGGGCGCCATTGCCATTGGCGTCAATATCACACCTACTCACACTACTATCGCGAGTAGTGATTTGGCTGGAGTGGTGGTGGAGCAGGAAAGTTTCCCAACTGATCCGGTCCCAGAACGGACAGTGAGCCGTATCATAGAGGTCATTCGCAAGTTCTCTCGCCACTGTTCGATCGAAGGCGTTGGCATCAGCGTTCCCGGACTTGTTTGTCCGTCAACTGGTAACGTGATTTTCGTGCCGTATTTTAAGTGGCGCGATTTGCCGATCGCCGAGACAATTTTTCAAGCTACTGGACTACCAGTCACCATAGACAATGATGCGAACGCGGTCGCTCTCGCCGAGTTGTGGTTTGGACGACCCGAGGTCAGGGATGCGCGCGATTTTATTTTTGTGCTGGTTGCGGATGGAGTAGGAACTGGAATCATTTTTGACGGCCAGGTTTATCGGGGAGTTCGGGGCGCAGCTGGTGAATTTGGTCACATGATTGTTGGCAGCAATGCACCCGTCCTCTGCTCGTGTGGAAACGACGACTGCTGGGAGGCCTTTGCGTCAGAACGAGCGGCCAGCGCGCGCTACCAGAGATTAACCGGAGCGATGAGCGCGCCAGATTTTGGCAAGCTGATTGAACGGGCTTTGGCAGGTGAGCGTGAAGCAAAGATGGCACTCACCGAGACGGCTCGTTATCTCGCCATCGGTATCTCCAACCTCGTCGTCGGCTTCAGTCCGGAGGCCGTGATCGTGGGTGGTGCGATAACTCAGGCCTGGTTCTTGATTGAAAAGACTCTCACCGAAAAAATAGAACGCAGCGTTCGGCGAGGGGTTCCCTCGGCGCGAATACTCCGCTCTACATTGAATGGCGACCCAACCTTAATGGGAGCCTTAAGCCTGGTCTTGACAAGCAAATTTGCGGGAACGGCGGCAGCCTGATGTGAGTTGCGTCCGCAATCGGCGGGAAAGAATTGCTATCCTAATCTTTCTGTTTCTCGGCGCGTTTTTTTAGGTCGCCGCTCAATTCCACCACACTCTCAAGATCCTGGCGAGCTCTTTCCAATTGCTTGGCATCGACCGTACCGGGAACCTCGATAATTGGGTTTGTGATAAAGCTTTCAATCTTCTTGCAGAGCACGACCAGATCATCCTTAGCTACCTGCGCTTCCAGGTTCTGACCCTCACGCTTCCGCTCCACGGTTTCGGGCTTACCCAATCCAAGTGTGGATTGCAGGCGCGCCGCACGTTTCTTGATTTCTCCAGTTGCTTCTGAAATGAACTGGTAATTAGGCGGATCGTTGTTGGCTATGGATCGAACGATTTCATTATGGAGTTTGAGCAGCCGCTGGAAATCCTCGTTCACCTCTTGCATGAGGGCTCGGTCGCGAGCATCGAGTTCTCTGTGGTTCACCCTCCCTTTATCGCTGAGCTGCAATTCCCGCCCTTCCATCTCCTGCCGTTGGATCTTGGAACCATTGCCGACCTGGCCCAGTGCCGGTGCCGATAGTAACAACCAACAGCCGATTAACAGCATGACTGATTGAACTAACGGGAGGTCCAGTTTTTCGAAATGACTTGCCACCGGATACCACCAGGCCGTGACTCTCTTAGGAACCACCGAGTATAGCCCTCAGTGATTGCCAGCACAATTCTCAGATTGCACTCAGCGTCGTCTGGCAGAGGGGCTCGAGCGGACCGCGAGCAACCTCGCCGCTGGTCCATTGTATAAGGCAAACTAATCGCTCTCTGCTTGAATGATTGTACTCGTGATACAGAAAACAGTTGACTGTGAGGGCACGCTGTAATACTTAATAGCACCAGCCGACAAAAGTTAGGTTGAGGCGACTGAACGAGAGAGTCCTGTGAGATATTTTATTCACAGCCTGAGCCAATTGTGCGACGAATAGATCTCAAGAAGGCCAGTGTTGCGCGATCGAACACGATCCGCGACATAAACCGTCAAATTGTGCTCAATTACGTCCGTGAGCTGGGACCGATCTCACGCGCGGAAATAGCACGTGAAACAGCGCTTCAACGCTCTACCGTTTCTCTGATTGTCGATGAGCTAACAGATCATGGGCTCGTAGAGGAGTTTAGCGGTGAATCTACCGGTGGACGTCCGCCGAGTTTGCTCTCGCTACGCACGGCAGATCCGGTAGCAATCGGTGTCGATCTCGGTACAATCAAGACAGTCACTGCGGCCAGTGATCTAGCGGGACGTGTACTGAGCCAGGAAGAATTCTCAACGGATCCGGACGCGGAGGGGACGACCCATAAGATAGTGGAGAGCGCGCTGCGACTTATGCGAAAGAGTGGCGGCACCATTGAAGGAATCGGGATCAGTTTTCCTGGATGGATTGATCCAGAAACCACCCGCTCATACGCGCCCCATTTTAAATGGCGCGATGAGCCAATTGCCGAGGCGGTAACACAAGCCACTGCGCTGCCGGTAACGATTGACAACGATGCTAATGCGGCGGCCCTTGCAGAACTATGGTTCGGTCGTCCCGAAATCCGCGAGATCCGCGACTTCATTCTGGTTTTGGTGGAAGCAGGTCTTGGCACCGGGATTGTGTTTGATGGACAAGTTTATCGGGGAGAAGGGGGTACGGCCGGGGAGTTTGGCCACATGACTATCGGCACAGGCGCGCCGGTAGCTTGCGCTGCCGGCAGTACTGAGTGTTGGGAGGCGTTTGCCTCTGAACGCGCGGCGCTGGCTCGCTACAAAAAACTCACTCACCACAATGGAAACAACGACGTGGATTTCACACAACTGGTGGATCGCGCTCTTAGAGGCGAAGGCAGCGCACGGGGTGCCTTGAAGACGACAGCTCGTTACTTAGGAATCGGCATTGCGAATTTGATCCAGGGTTTAGCGCCGGAAACGGTAATAGTCGGCGGTCCAATCGTACGGGCATGGCCAGTTATCTCCGATGACCTTAAAGCGTCCGTGGAAGCCAGTATCTGTCGCGGTCTTCCCTCCACACCTATCATCGGTTCCACGCTGGGAACGCAGCCCACGCTGATGGGGGCACTCAGTCTTGTTTTGGCAAGCAAATTTGCGTCAGTCGCCTGAGAGAATGCCCATTCGGATAGTAATCAACCACAGTACGCGGCCCAATTCGAGTGCGCGGTTATCATTCTTAGAAAAATCTAAAAAAGTTCTTGACAAGACCCCTCCTAAGGAGTAAATACTTTTGCCTGAAAGTGCAACAAAGTACCTTCCTTCTTGTAAAGCAGTCCTGTCCAAAGGGTATTCAAGGGTAATTGTGGTGAACACCCCAGCGTAATTCTGGGTCGCAAATGTTCTTCGCGCTCGGTCGCCTCGGTAACTTTTCAAGCGTTGCTCGTCGAGATGTGTGAGTCCGGGGAGAAATCCCTACACTACCGTTTACCTCAAGTATGTAGACTCAGGAGGTTTGTATGTTGAAGAAGCTTGGCATGAAAGCGATGTTGGTTCTATTGGGCCTTGGCCTTTTCGCGGGCGTGAATGCTCAGACATCAACAGGAGGCAATCTGGGCGGCACGGTTCGAGATCCGAGTGGAGCTGCCGTGCCGAAAGCAGAAGTAGAAATCAAAGAGGAGACCACGGGCGTCTCTCGCACGGTCACCACGAACGACGATGGCTATTACTTCGCGTCAAGTTTGAGCGCAGGGCGATATACGGTGAGCACTTCTCCTCAGGGCTTCAAGCGCACGGTGGTCACCGGCGTCGAAGTGCACGTTTCGGAGAACAAGCTTCAGAACCTGGAACTTCAGGTCGGCCAGGTAAGTGAGACCGTCACCGTCACCAGCGACGCTGCACCTGTGGAGACCCGAAGTGGAGATGTCAGTAGCCTTGTTTCAGAGAAGCAGGTTACCGAATTGCCGCTGAATGGCCGCAACTACTCGCAACTCGCTCTGATGGTGCCCGGTGTTTCGCCAGCAACTAACGGAAGCTTCGCGGCTCGTGGTACCGGATTGGACGGCGGCGTTGACATGTCGGTAAACGGCAATGGCTCCAATCAGAACCTCTGGACCGTAGACGGCGTCAACAATATGGACGTTGGCTCCAATCGCACGCTGCTGGTGTTTCCGTCGATTGACTCAATCGCGGAATTTCGCGTTATGCGCAACAGCTTCAGTGCGGAATATGGCCAGGCGCAGGGCGCGGTGATCAATCTGATCACCAAGGGTGGCGGTAACAGCTTTCACGGCGCCGGGTTCGAGTTCGTTCGCGGCACCGGATTGAACGCTAACGACTTCTTCCTTAAGCGGGCCGATCAGAAGAGGCCGTATTTGAAGTACAACAACTTCGGTGGCAACTTTAGTGGCCCGATCGTGAAGAATAAGGTTTTCTTCTTCTGGTCCGAAGAATGGCGCTTTGAGGATCGCGGCACGACAGTTTCGGGGCATGTCCCGACAGCAGCTGAGAAGCTCGGCGATTTTAGCGGCACGCTGACAAATCCTCGCCCGAGAGATCCTTTTCTTCCGGGACGATGTGACCCTGTAGGTACTGTCGGTGGGGTTTTTACTGCTTGCTATCCTGGAGATAAGATTCCCGCCGCACGACTCAGCCCCGCAGGTCTCGCGTTGGTGAAGATCTTTCCCGATCCCAACGCTGGCGGCAACAATTGGACCAGCTCGCCTATCCAACCTGTCAGAACGCGTCAGGACAATATCCGCGGTGATGTCAGTATCACCAGTAAGATGAACGTCATGGTTCGTTTTATTAACGAGAAGTGGACGCACGGTCAGGACACTCAGCAGTGGGGAGATGTTCCTTTCCCAACCCTGGCGGACGACTGGAACCAGCCGAGTAAGAGTTTCTCCGTCAAACTTACGAACACGTTGTCTCCAACTGCGGTGAACGAATTTCAGTTCTCGCGCGCGGGCAACAACATCTTCATCAACACTGCCGCGCAATCGACAGCCCTGGTCGATGAAATCGCTTCCAAATTCCCAACCGTGTTTCCGGCGTCTGCTGGGAACGTTCCCAGCGTATTGTGGGGCGGCGGAGGATACGACAACATCTGGCACGAGGCGCCGTGGGAAAATCACGAGGACCTGTGGGTTTGGAAAGACGATTTCTCGAAAGTTGTCGGTGCTCACGAACTCAAGTTCGGAGCTCTCTACGGTCACAACATCAAGAATGAACAGGGCGGCGGCGGTGGCGGCGGCAATACGCCGGCCTTTATTACCGGCAACGGCTCCAAGACCGGCCATGCAATTGCTGACTTGCTCGATAGGAACTTAACGCTCACGAACTATCAGGAGACCGACCATACGCCCGTGGCGCTGGGTCGCTGGCGTGACACAGAGTTTTATGGGAATGATACCTTTAAGTTTCGGCCCACCGTCACGCTGACTCTTGGCTTGCGATACTCGCAGTTCCCAACAGCGCACGTGGACGACGATCAAATGTCGAACTTTATCCCTGAGTTTTACGACGGGGTAAATTTCACGAGCGCACTGATCACGCCAGCCAATGCTGGTGCGCATGGACTCGGCCGCAATTTGGTGAAATCCTATAACAGGGGCTTTCAACCGCGTGTAGGCCTTGCCTGGGACGTGTTCGGAAATGGCAAGACAGCGCTACGTATGGGGTTTGGGCGTTACATGAGTCGTACCAATGTCATTGAAGACATCAATCGGATGATCGCCAATCCTCCGTGGACGAAGGTTGTGGATTCAGGTTGGTCCGGAGCTACCGACACGTTAGCTACTTGTCCTACCTGCCGCACGATGGATGCCGTTGGTCCTAATCTGCATAACCAGGTCCAGGGCGTCAGTAATACTTCCGGCTTCGCGGCGGTTGATGTGAACTTTAGACCACCCGAGAGCTACCAGTGGAATCTGACTGTCTCTCGCGAGGTTATGAAAAGCACAGTTTTGGAAGTCTCATATATCGGCAACCATGGACTGCACATCTGGCGACGGAATGTGAATTGGAATGACATTCCACCGAACGTTCCTTGCAAGGGCGGCGCCGCGGTCGGATGCGATCCAGCTCTTCGCAACGACGCGCGATTCCAAATTGCCAACCGCGCGCGTTTGGGATTAGATACGGGTCCCATGGTTGCAGCCAATCGCAGGATTCCCACGCTTGGTGGGATTACGATGGCTCAGTCAACCGGAAATTCCAGCTACCACGGGATGCAGGTTTGGCTCAACCGTCGTTTCACTGACCGGTTAGCATTCCAGGCGGCATATACCTGGGCGCATGCTATATCGGATGTACCGCTACAGGCCTTTACCAACTCCACTACCGATCCGTTTGATTACAAGCTTGATAAGGGTGACTCTGACCTGGATCGAAGGCAAACCTTTGTCGGCAACGTTGTCTACCAATTGCCGTCCTACAAGAATCGGGGCTCACTATTCAGTCAGGCTCTGGGAGACTGGCAGCTGAATGGCATTTGGTCGTGGTACGGAAGCACGCCGTATGATGTCTTGTCCGGGTACAATACCTACGGTACCGCTGGCAACGTCAATCCGCGTCCCAATCTGGTTGCGGGTGTTCCCATCTACCTCCATACGTCCGAGAAGACCGTGCATCTCAATCCGGCAGCATTCTCGCTGCCTGGCGTTGGGGAGCTAGGTAGCCTGGGTAAAGGATCAATTCGAACCAGGTCAACCAATAATCTTGACTTCTCAATTAATAAGAACTGGAGTTTCAAGGAACGTTATGGCCTCCAGTTCCGTGCTGAGATGTTCAACGTCTTCAACCATACTAACTTTACTGGAACTGGATTCGCTAACAATAACAATCTAAACCTCCAAGGTAATAGCACCTTGTCCAACTTTGGCAGGTCTAATAATGGTAGCTTTGGTACCATTAATCAGGCTCAGGCGCCACGGGAGATCCAGTTCGGCTTCAAGTTTACGTTCTGATATAATCACAACCCCAACTAACCTGAAACGGAGGGCTGATGCTTTACTTAGTCCTCCGTTCCATTTTGTGCAGATGCCTGACGACCAAGTGACATGTACGGTAGCTTGACCTCCATCTTCCTGCTCCTCCTGTTCATCCCTTACCAGACCCCCCGCGATTCTATTCGACAACATTACGAGAAAGCCGAGGCAGAGCGGCGCGCCGGTAAGCTGGATGCGGCTCAGGCTGAATACGAAACCATTCTCGCTGAGGCCTACCACCAACTCGGACGAGTTTATTCTGCACAGGGCAAGCATCAGGAAGCTGTTTTGGTTCTCGAGGCAAAGGCGGCTTACGGGACTGAGTCAGAGGCGAACTCGGTTGAGTTGGCCATCGCCTACTTTCACACCGCACAGTTCCAAAAGGCTGTTGAACCTCTAAACAGAGTGCTTGCGAAGGATCCGGGGAGCGCCGCTGCCCACCAGATGTTGGGGAAGACCTATTTCATGATGGGGCAGTTCGAGAAGTCGGTGGCCGAGCTCAAAACAGCTCTTGCGCTCGCGCCAAACAACTACGATGTGACTTATACGCTTGGGCTCGCCTACTTAAAGCAACGGCAACTCGCACCGGCAAAACAGGTTTTCGACCAGATGATTGCGCGACTCGGCAACCGACCTCAACTTCGCGTTTTGCTCGGCCGCGCTTATCGGGAGACCGGCTTTCTTCCTGAAGCAATCGATGAGTTTAAGAAAGGCATTGCGCTCGACCCGCAGTTTCCCCGCGTCCACTACTATCTCGGTCTGACATATCTACTCAAAGATGGGGTAGGGAGGATCGCTGACGCGGCGGCGGAGTTTAGGATCGAGTTGGCGGCGCATCCCGACGAGTTCTTCGCCAATTATTACCTGGGCATTGCTTCGACGTTCGAAAGAAAGTGGGATGTCGCTATCGGCCACTTGCAAAAGGCGGTTCAGATCCAACCGGACAATCCCGATCCGTATTTCTTTCTTGGCCAGGCTTACCAGGGGACGGCGCAATATGACCAGGCAGTAGAGGTGTTAAAGAAGTCAATCGCGCTTACACCGAATCTAAAGCACAATGATTATCAAGTGACTAATGCCCACTTCAGGCTGGGCCAATCACTGGTCAAGGCCGGAAGAGTCGCGGAAGGCGAAAAGGAGTTACAAATGGCGGCGGAGCTCAAGTCCAAGGCCTTCAAAAGGGATGAGGCCAAGGTTGAGGCCTTTACCAATGCTGTTCAAACGAAGAATGACTTTCCGGAACTGATCTCGGCGGAGGCTATTATTGCTGAGCCAAATGCACCGGACGCGAAAACAAGAGAAGCATTGAAGGCTGACGCGACTTATTACGTCAAGGTAATTGCGAGTGCTCACAACAACATAGGTTTGTTGAGTGCAGAGCGTCAGAATTTCCGCGCTGCCGCAGAGCAATTTAGAGTAGCTGCAAAATGGGATTCTGATCTCGAAGGACTTAACTTTAACCTGGGACTGGCTTCCTATAAGTCAGAACAATACAAAGAGGCCGTGTCGCCGCTCGAAAGGGAACTGAAAGATCATCCGGACAACCTCGCAGCGAAGCAGTTACTGGGCTTGAGTTATTTCATGACGGATAACTACCCGGCGGCCACTACACTATTGACCGAGGTCGTAGCCGCGAAACCTGATGAAGCTGCGCTTTATTATCCGCTGGCTCTCTCCCTCATCAAGCAGCAAAAAACGGATGCAGCCAATGATGTGATTAAGCAGATGGTGATGAAGGGTGGCAATAGCCCACAGCTGCATATTCTGTTAGGGCAGGCCTCTTACGACCAGGGTGATAGCGTAAAGGCACTCGAGGAGTTGCAAGCGGCCATCTCGTTGGACAGCACGGTGCTGTTGGCGCACTTTTACGCGGGATTGATCTATCTGAAGTTGGGAAAACTCGAAGAGGCAAAGCGCGAATTCAATCTGGAACTGGCACTGAATCCGGTTGACCTGCGAGCGAAATACAACCTCGGCTTCGTGTTGCTGGCCGGTCAGGAAACGGCGCGCGGCATAGCGTTGATGCGAGAAGTTGTCAAGAGTCAGCCCGACTTCGCTGACGCGCACTATGAATTGGGCAAGGCCTTGCTCCAAAAAGGCGACATCAAGGAAGCAGTGGAAAGCCTTGAAGTTGCATCCAAACTTGCTCCCGAGAAGCCGCACGTTCATTACCAGCTAGGCAGAGCATATCTTGCCGCCGGGCGAAAAGCAGAAGGTGACGGGCAGTTGGAAATCTCCAAGCGGCTCAAAGAGAAAGAGCGCACGCAAACAAATCCATAAGGTTTAGAGAGGTGGGCACGCTTGGCCTTTAGACATGTTTGGTTACTTGCATCTTTCGTCATCCTGATAGTTGCCGTTCCTTCGTTTGTGATCAGAGGCCAATCGAACGAGCTTCGCTTTACCGATGTCACCCAAAAGGCCGGCATTACTTTCAAACATATATCCTCCCCCGAGAAGAAATATATCGTTGAGTCGATGAGTGGCGGCCTGGCATTGATCGACTATGACAACGACGGTTATCAGGATATCTATTTCGTAAACTCCTTAACCGTTGATCTGGTGAAGTCCAGGACGAAAACAAAGAGCGTGCTATACCGTAACAACGGTGACGGTACCTTTACGGATGTGACGGACAAGGCGGGCGTGGGCGATATTGGTTGGGGGATGGGAGCGGCGGTCGGAGATTACAATAACGACGGCTTTGACGATCTTTACGTTACTTGCTATGGACCAAACCACCTGCTGAGAAACAACGGCAATGGCACCTTCACCGATGTCACCCAAACTGCCGGTGTTGACGACAAACGATGGTCGGCCGGGGCGGCATTTGTGGATTACGACAATGACGGCAAGTTAGATCTCTTCGTTTCCAACTACGTGGCTTTTGATTTCAGCCACCCACCGGATTTTGGCAAGGGCAGGCTATGCCAGTATAAGGGAATCCCGGTCCAGTGCGGTCCCAGAGGATTACCCGGCGACGGAGATTCTCTTTTCCACAATAACGGAGACGGGACGTTCGAAGACGTCACGAAAAAGGCAGGCGTCCCAGACCCGGATGGCTATTACGGGATGGGTGTTATCTGCAGTGACTTCGACCAGGACGGTCTGGTTGATATCTTTGTTGCCAATGACTCAGTGCCGAATTTTCTCTATCACAACAATGGGGACGGCACGTTCAAAGAGATCGGATTTACGTCGGGGACTGCGGTTAATGAGAATGGAAGCGAACAGGGAAGCATGGGAGTGACGGTCGGCGACTATGATCACGATGGGAGGTTTGACCTGTTCGTAACCAATTTCGACGATGACTACAACACTCTTTATCATAACGACGGGCCCAATGCCTTCACCGACGTTTCCTATGCAGCTAAAGTTGCGGCCGTTAGTCTTCCCTATGTCGGTTGGGGAACAAAATTCTTCGACTATGATAACGACGGCTGGGTCGATCTGTTTGTAGCAAACGGCCACGTCTACCCCCAGATCCCTACCTATCGGCAACGCAACCTGGTGCACCATAACAATCGCGATGGCACTTTTACCGAGGTTGCAGCTCAGCTGGGAGCGCCGTTTTTGGAAAAGGGCGTTGCGAGAGGAGCCGTATTCGGTGACCTCGATAATGACGGCGACGTCGATATTGTCATCAACAATCTCGATGGTGCTGCGCAAGTGTTGCGCAACGACGGCGGTAATGCGAGCAATTCGGTGTTAATCAAAACTGTGGGCGTGAAGAGCAACCGCGACGGGATCGGTGCCCGGCTGAAAGTCGTCTCCGGCGATTTAGCGCAAGTGGACGAAGTCCGCAGCGCAGACAGCTACATTTCGCAGAGCGACCTGCGCCTGCACTTTGGACTCGAGAAAAAGACTAAGATTGATCTAATAGAGGTTCGCTGGCCGAGCGGCACGGTTGACAAGATTACCAACATCAACGCGAACAAGATCCTGACGATAAAGGAAGGGCAGGGTCTGATCAGCCAGAAGGATTTCAACAATTCGCAGCGTAGGTAGGTTCGCTGGAGTTTCTACATCGGTAGTGTATTGATTTCAATTCTTTGCGGGTCTCTGCGTTCTCTGCTTTGCCGTAATGGTTCAATGTTATTTATCGCAAAGTAAGCAAAGGACCGCAGAGGTTACGCGAAGGAATTCCAACTTAAGTAACTATTCTCTACATCCTTTTAGATTCGACCGATGCGTTTACGTTCTACAATCATTTTTGGCCTGCTGTTTCTCCTCGTCTATCAATCACCCCAGGATGCGATCCGGCATCACTATGAATTAGCTGAGGCTGCTCGCGCCGCAGGCAATCTTGATGTTGCCGAATCCGAATACGCTGCCATACTCGGAGAAGGCTATGAACGGCTGGGAAAAATCTACTCGGCGCGTTCCGAGTATCAGCTTGCTCTCACGGTTCTGGAAGCGGCACAGAAGTACAGGCCGAATTCGCCTGACGTGCTGGTGGATTTGGCGATTGCTCACTTCAGTGCACGACAGTATGAACAGGCCCTGGCTTCGGCGAGTAAGGCTGTTGCCATCGCCCCTGACAACGCCGGCGCGCACCAAATGCTCGGCAAAACCTATTTCATGCTCGGCGACCTTGCCAGGTCGATTATCGAGCTGGAAAAGGCAGCTAAATTAGCGCCGAATGATATAGACGTTGCTTATACCCTTGGCATCGCCTACCTGAGAAATCGTCAGCCGGCTGCAGCAAAAGAGCTTTACAGCTCGCTGATTAAGGTCCTGGGAGAAAAGCCACAACTCCATTTGCTCATTGGTCGAGCTTATCGACAGGCTGGTCTCATGCCGGACGCGGTAGAGGAGTTTAAGAAGACCATTGCACTTGATGCTCGCTTTCCACGCGCCCACTATTATCTTGGCATCACCTATCTTCTCGATGAGGGCCAAAGCAAGACCAGCGAAGCCCTGGAAGAGTTCAAGATTGAGGTGGCTGCAAATCCGGACGAGTACTTTGCCAACTACTATCTGGGGGTGGTCTACAATTTTCAACGACAATGGGATCCAGCTATTACATTTTTGCAAAAGGCTGCCAGCATACAGCCCAACAATCCTGATCCTTACTTTCAACTGGGTCAGGCTTACCAGGAATTGAATAATCATAGACAGGCAATCGAGGTTCTTAGAAAAACCATCGCTCTCAATCCGAACCTGGCACATAACAAGAACCAGGTGACCACCGCGCACCATCGATTGGCCCAATCACTCCTCAAGATCGGTCAATCCGAAGCGGGGCAAAAAGAGTTAGAGATCGCCTCCGACCTGAAAGC
>Ga0070697_100000019_pt1 | contig 139695 bp, 124 predicted proteins | sample KBSK1501metaG_FD_65475 | JGI IMG/M metagenome (GOLD analysis project Ga0070697, IMG submission 65475) | Corn, switchgrass and miscanthus rhizosphere microbial communities from Kellogg Biological Station, Michigan, USA - KBS K1-50-1 metaG | ecosystem: Host-associated > Plants > Roots >...
GTCTTTGATCGAATGCTGTCGGGCAAACCCGATCCACTGCTCTTCATCCAGAGCGTCGCCCTTGTCGCCGAGCTTGTCACGCAGGTGGCAGATCACCGACGCTGACTGGTAGCCGATCTCGCCTTTGGAAAGCGCAGCAGCCACCCTGGGCAGCGACTCCAGCTGCTCGCCGACACAAACCCGGTCGGCGGCGGAAGGTACGGACATGCCGCAGATCTGACTGATCCAGGAGCCGGCGGTGACGCTGCCATTGACCAAATGGTCGCCGGACTTCTTAGCCTCCCGAGCCTCGACTGCAAACTCGCCTTCCAGTGCATCGATGAGGGCTCGGAAACCCCTCAGGTCTACTCGTACCTCACGAGCCTGGAACTCGCGAACTGCCGCCTCTAGTTTCGAGAGGGCTGTTCCCCCTTCCCCCAACATGCGAGAAGTATACCAAACATTTGTTTGGAGTCAATACGTTAACAGCAAAAACACGCTTGAAAACCACGAGGACCCACCCTCACTCCCTCTTCCCAGTCCGTCCGTCCAGTCCGTCCGTCCGTCAAATCCTCCGAAAGGCGCGGCTGGACGCCACCGCGCCCGCCGTCGCGATCTGTAGGACACCGCTGAGTAGGAGCGTCAGGGTGACGCTCACCTGGGCTATCGCACCCGCCACCGCCAGCGACAGCGGCGCCGCCCCCAGGGCTCCAACGTTGACAAGTGCCATGACCCTACCCAGCATCGCCGGCTCGGTACGTTTCTGAAGCCAGGTCGGCGACATGACGTTGATCAGCCCCGTGCAGATGCCGAAGAGAAACATGACGGCCAACGCGGTTATCAGCACCGTCGTGAAGCCCATGACGACAGCCAGGATTCCGGTTGCGAGCGGCGCGAAGATGATGACGAGACCAAAACGCCGAGGTCGGAATGTGCCGCCGGCAAGGGTGCCGACAACAGAGCCAAACGCGTTCGCGGCCAGGATCGCACCCAGTGCCGTCGCTCCAGCAAATCGCTGGCGTGACAACACGACCAGTCCCACCTGGAAGGGACCGGTGACGGCGAAGTTGAGCACGATGACGATCGCCAGCACGCCCAGCAGAGCCCGGTCCGCCCAGGCGTACGACAGGCCTGCTTGGATGCTGCCCAGCAGGTTTTGCGTCGAGGTCGATACCGACGCCGGAATCGGCAGCTGGAGCACCGCCAGCGCGCAGAGGAAGAAGCACGCGCCATCGATCGCGAAAGACGGGGCGGGCCCGAACCGCGCGACGACGAGCCCTGCCGCCGCCGGACCGATCACGCGCGCCATCTGGCTCCCCAGGTTGAGGGCGGAGTTGCCAGCCTCGAGCATGTTCGCCGGCACCAGGCGCGGAAGCATCGTCCCCTGGGGCGGGATGAAGAAGGCGCCCAGAGTTCCGAACAGCACGGCGTAGACGTACAGGTGCCACAGCTGCACGTGGCCGCTGCCCGTGTCGGTCGCGATCGCGACCATGAGCACCGTCCGCGCCAGCGCCGAAACGCTCATGAGCCTGCGCGCCGACGTCCGGTCCGTCAGCGCTCCGCCCAGGAGCAGCAGCCCTGCGCGCGGGATGCCCTGGGCCATGAGAATCGTGCCGAGCGCCAGCGCCGAGCCGGTGAGCTGGAGGGTGAGCCAGCTCACCGCGATGAAGCTGAAGAAGTCGCCGCCAACCGACAGTGCTGACGCGAGCCAGAACCATCGGAAACCACCGATCCGGGCCGGAGCCAGCAGCCGGCTCACAGCGCCTCGAGTGGCGAGCACTACAGCTCCGCGCGAACCTCTGCCGCCGCGCGGGCCAGTGCCGACAGCTTGCCGAAGGCCTTAGCTCGCGGCAGGTACTTCATCCCACAGTCAGGGGCCAGGATCAGGCGTTCGGGCGCCACGAATCGCAAGGCGTTGCGGATCCGCTGCACGACAGTGTCGACATCCTCGACCGGGCTCTCGTCAGACAGGTCGATGACGCCGACGATCAACGTCTTGTTGCTCAAACCCTTCAGCACGGACAGGTCGACCTTCTGCTGGGCAGACTCGACCGAGATCTGCTGCGCCGCCACGTCCGCGAGCTCTTCGAGAAACGGGTAGCCGTTCGGGCGCGAATGGACGATATGGGCGTAGCCAAAGCAGGTGTGCAGGGCGGTGGTGCCGCTGATTCCCTCCAGGGCGTGATTGATCGCCTTGAGCGCGAACCGCCGCGCCTTGTCGGAGCGCGCCTGTAAGTACGGCTCGTCGAGCTGCACCACGTCCGCGCCGGCGGCGAAGAGGTCGCGCACCTCCTCGTTGACGGCTTGCGCCAGCGCCAGAGCGAGCGCCTCCTCGTCGTGGTAGTAGTCGTCCTGGGCCTGCTGCGACATGGTGAAAGGGCCCGGCAGCGTCGCCTTGATTTTTCGGGTCGTGTTCGCTCGCAGGAACTCGACGTCACGCATCTCGACCGGCCTCGTGCGCCGGATTGGGCCGACCACGCGTGGCACCGGGTTGGGGTGCCCGGTCCGGTCCAGCGCGGTGCCCGGGTTGTCCAGGTCCATCCCATCCAACGCGGTCGCGAAGCGGTTCGAGTAGCTTTCGCGACGGATCTCCCCGTCGGTGATGATGTCGACCCCCGCGCGCTCCATGTCCCGGATCGCCACCACCGTCGCGTCGTCCTGTGCCTGCTCCAGTTGATCCGGCGCCACTCGCCAGATCTCGAGCGCCCGCGTGCGCGGCGGCAGCCGGCTGCTTAGCATCGCCCGGTCGACGAGCCAGTCCGGCTGCGGATAGCTGCCGACGACAGTCGTCAACAGGACGTCCTGCATCGTGCCAACCTTAGTGGAGTCCCATGCAGACACTCCGCTTGAAGACCGTGGACGCATTCGTGGCGATCGACTTCGAGTGCCCGACCAGCGGCGGAGGCACGCGCCTCGCTCCGGATGTGACGGAGCGCGAGACCCAGCTGCTCGCAAGAGCGATGACTTACAAGTTCGCCGTCCTCGGCGCCAACTTCGGCGGCGCCAAGGCAGCCATCCGCGCCACACCGGCCGACCGGGACGATGCCATCCGCAGGTACTGCGACGAGATCCGGCCCCTCATCGAGTCGGCCAGGTTCCTCACCGCCACCGACCTCGGCACCCAGCCGGCGGACTTCCGGTCGCTGCCGAGCTCCGACCAGGACGCGCTGATGCACACCGACTACAAGGGCATGCCGCTCGACGCCTACCTCACCGGCCTCGGCGTCGCGACGGCGGCGGAGACCACCCTCGGCGGGCTGGAAGGACGCACCGTGGCCATCGAGGGTTTCGGCAAGGTCGGAGGCGCTGTCGCGGTGGACATGGCGCGGCGCGGCGCTCGAATCGTCGCTTTCTCAACCATCCACGGCTGCGTGCAGCGTCCGGCGGGATTCGACGTCGACGAGCTGCTCGAGCTCCGCGTCCTGCACGGCGACCACCTGGTCGAGCACCTGGGGACGGACGTCAGGCCGGCCGCGGACCTCTTCGACGTGGAGGCGGACGTGCTCGTTCCCGGCGCGCGGATCGGCGTCATCGACGAGTCGCGGGCGCGCGCACTGCGGGCCAGGGTGGTCGCGCCCGGCGCGAACGTGCCCTACACCGCCGGCGCTCTCGCCGTGCTCAAAGAGCGCGGCATTCCCGCGCTGGCCGATTTCGTCTGCAACTCGGGCGCGACCATCGGCTATGTGACGGACGGCTTGATGACCGCGGACGAGGCTGTGGGCGCTGTCGAGAAGCGGGTGCGTGAGCTCACCCGGGAGAGCCTGAAGGACCCCAATGGCCCGTTCTGGGGAGCCCGCAGGATCGCCGAGGCGCACCTGCGCACCTGGGTGGACGAATCGCAGATGCCCGACGGGCCCGCTCTGGCATGATCTCGAGCTCGCCCGGCCGGCTCGCGGCCGACACCTGCGACCGCGACTGGATCTGGGATCGCGACGTCGAGACCGAGACCCACGAAGCCGCATTCGCCCGCGCTTCAAGCGCTTGGGAAAAGCAGTTCCGCCACCTCATGGAACACTCGCGCTTCTACGCCCGCAAGTTCCGCGAGGCCGGCATCCGCGATCCGCACCTGCCCCTGGAGCGGATCACAGAGCTGCCGTTCAGCACCAAGGACGAGCTCAAGCAGGCGAGCGACGAGGCGCCTCCGTTCGGGAGCAACCTTTGCGTGCCCCTCGAGCAGGTCAAGCGCGTCTATCAGACCAGCGGCACGAGCGGGGCGCCCAGCGTCCTCGCGCTGACCCGCGCGGACATGGACATGTGGACCGCCATCGGGGCGCGCTCGTACTTCGCGACCGGCATCCACGACCACAGCAGCGTGTTGACGACCTTCGGCGCCGGCCCGTTCGTGGCGGGACACACCCACTTCGTGCTCTCGCGCATCGGTTGTCGCTCGGTGCCGGTCGCGCCAGGCGACACCGAGCGCGTTCTCTTCGGCCTCAAGGCCGGCCTGGCCGACACGCTTCTCGCCACGCCTTCGTTCGCGCAGTACCTCGCCAACAGGCTGGAGGCGTCGGAAGCCGACCCGAAAACGACGGCGCTGACCCACGTCGTCAGCGGTGGCGAGCCGGGCGGCGGCATCCCGGCCATCCGCGACCACATCCAATCGGTCCTCGGCGCCACGGTCACCGAGGTGATGGGGCTCGGCGACATCGCGCCCTCTCTGTTCGGCGAATGCCCGCAGCAGCAGGGGATGCATTTTTGCGGCGGCGGCCACGTGTGGGCGGAGCTCGTCGACCCGGATTCGCGCGAGCCGATGACCATCGAGGCGGGCGCTGTCGGCGAGCTCGTGTACACGCATCTCACGCGCGAGGCGATGCCCCTTGTTCGCTTCCTGGGTGGCGACATCGTCAGGATCGAAGGCTCACCCTGCGAGTGCGGCCGGGCGACATTCCGCATGCGCATCATCGGGCGCCGCGACGACATGTTCATCGTGCGCGGCGTCAACGTGTATCCGTCGGCCATCCTGGCTGTTGTGGGGAGGTCGCGGCCCCGCGTCACGGGCCGCGCGCGCGTCATTCGCGAGACAGCGGACGTGAGCGTGACGCCGCCGGTCCCGGTCGAGGTCGAGGTGCCGGACGGCCACGCTTCCGACCCCAGGCTTGCGGCGGAGATCGAGGCCGCCATCCACTCGGCGCTCAACTTCCGCGCCAGGGTCGACCTGGTCGCGGAAGCGGCGTTTGGCGAGAGCGGCTACAAGACGCGACTGACGGTGAAGCGGCCTTGAGCGGCAAACGAAAGAAACTGAAGTCCGACCTCGCCTGGAGCACAACCGACCGCATCGTCGTGCAGGGCCACGACCTGATCGACCTCATCGGCAAGACCTCGCTCGGAGACTTCGCCTTTCTCGAATTGAAGGGAAGGTTGCCGACGCCGAAGGAATCCGTCGTCTTCAATGCCATCGCCATCACGCTGGTCGAACACGGCCTCACCCCCAGCGCGATCGCCGCCCGCATGACGTACTTTGGCGCGCCCGAATCGCTCCAGGCGGCCGTCGCCGCCGGCATCCTCGGCATGGGCTCGCGTTTCGGTGGCTCCATCGAAGAGGCGGCCAGGACCTTGCAAGAAGCTCTCGCGATCGCGGCTCCCGAGGCCGATCTTCGCGAGGTGGCGCGCGAAATCGTCGCCGTGTACAGGAACACGAAGCAGCCCATCGCCGGGCTCGGCCACCCGATCCACAAGCCCGTCGACCCGCGGACCGCGCGCCTGTTTGCGATCGCGGCCGAGAACGGCCTGTCGGGACGCCACATCCAGCTGATGCAGCTCATCTCCGAGGAAGCCGGCCGCGCCTACGGCCACGACCTGCCCGTCAACGCCACGGGCGCAATCGGCGCGATCCTCGGGGAGCTCGAGATTCCCTGGCCGGTGGGCCGCGGCCTGGCGGTCATGGCGCGCGCCATCGGCCTGGTCGCGCACATCCAGGAGGAGGGCAAGGAGCCCCTCGCGGCCGAGATCTGGAGCCGCGTCGACGACGAGGCGTCCGAGCACAACCGGGCCTCCCCACCCGTGGGGAGGTCCGATCGCGCCGCGCAGCGGCGCCATCGGGGTGGGGGACTAACATAAGTTTTGTCGTGCCCGCCAACGTGCCCGGAATCCACCATGTCACGTGCATCACGGGCGACGTTCAGAAGAACGTCGATTTCTACGTCGGCGTCCTCGGCCTTCGCTTCATAAAGAAGACGGTCAACTTCGACGTCCCGGACACCTACCACCTCTATTTCGGCGACTACGTGGGCACGCCCGGGAGCGCGATGACCTTCTTCGGCTGGCCGCACCTGCCCTGGCGCCCGGCCGGCAGCGGGCAGGTCACCGTCGTCTCGTTCGCGATCCCGAGCCGGTCACTCGAGTTCTGGTCAGGACGGCTCCGCCAGCTCGGGGTCGAGTTCCTGCGCACCGCCCGTTTCGGGGTCGACACGCTGGTGCTCAAGGACACCGACGGCATCCAGATCGAGCTCGCCGGCGACGCTTCCGACGAGCGCTGGAAGCCATGGCCGGACGGTCCGGTCGATCCGCACCATGCGATCCGCAGCTTCTACTCGGTGACGCTCACCGAAGAGTCGGACCGCGCCACCATCAGCTTCCTCACCGACACCATGGGCTTCCGCAAGGTTGCCGCGGATGGCAACCGGACGCGCTTCGAAACCGGAGCCGGAGGTCCCAGCTCGGTGGTCGACGTGCTCGACGCGCCCGAGGCGCCGGTCGGGGAAGAGGCGGTGGGAACGGTGCACCACGTGGCCTGGCGCGCCACGAACGACGCGCACGAGGTGGACTGGCGAGACGAGCTCGTCAGGTCCGGCCGCAACGTGACGCCCGTTATCGAGCGCAAGTACTTCCGCTCGATATATTTCCGCGAGCCCGGCGGAGTCCTGTTCGAGATCGCCACCGACCAGCCGGGCTTCACGGTGGACGAGCCGGCCGACGCGCTCGGATCGTCCCTGCAGCTGCCGCCCCAATACGAAGGGCGGCGCGAGGACCTCAAGTTCAACCTGACGCCCATCGCCGTACCGACCACCGCGGCGCGCGGCGCAGGACACTGACACCGTTTGGGGGTGGTCTGACATCAAAGTCTGGAGGGAAGTGAGCTGATGAGCACGACGATGGCTCCGGTCAATCCCATGGCGGCGGAGGGCAAGACGACCGTCATGGACGTCCTCAAGCGCGACCAGAAGAAATTCTTCGACCTCGTCGAGGACCCGAAAAACTGGAAGGTGCAGACCCGCTGCACCGAGTGGGAGGTTCGCGACCTCGTCGGCCACATGATCGACGTCACCGAGGGCTACCTCACACGCTGGGACGCGGCGAAGAAGGGTGAGGCACCTGGCGCCCTGGGGCTCGGCGTGATGGGCGAGAAGCTGAACGACCACGCGCTCGAGTTCCGCAACCTCTCACGCGAAGAGGCGCTCGCGAGGCTCAAGGAAGACAGGGCGAAGATGATGGCGATCTTCGAGAAGCTCACGCCCGAGGAATGGACCAGCATGATGGTGGTGCATCCCTACATGGGGCCGGTGCCGGCGGGCTTCTATCCCGCGTTCCACATCATGGATTACGGGATTCACCCATATGACATCGAGTACGGGCTGGGCGACAAGCTGGCCGAGCTGGACGAGGCGACCGCGGGCGTGCTGATCCCGTACTGCCACATCATCATGAAATACACCGTCGACCAGGAGGCCGCGAAGGGCCGTGACTACAAGTACGGCATGGATGTCTCCGGGCCGTGGGGCGGCAAGTGGCTGGTCACGGTCAAGGACGGGCAGTGGGACTCGCAGCCCGATGACGGCAAGTTCAAGGGCGCCGAAGCCGTGTTCAAGTACACGCCGTCCGACTTCGTGCTCACGGTCTTCGGCCGCTTCCCGGGTGGCTCGGCGACCGGAGACCCCGACGTCATCGAGAACGTCCGCAAGCTCTTCTTCCGCTTCTGATCCGATCGACGCTGTGGGCGGCGGACCTGCGAGCATCGGGACCGCCGCCCGCCGGCGGCGAGCTGGTCGCGGTCAGGGAGGTCCCCGCATACGCCGCCTCCGACATCGCGTCGGCGATGGGGCCCGAAGGTGATCTCGTCGCACTCCGCCTGGCCCGCGGGTGTCGCTGCTTCGCCGCCTGGCTGGGCAGCGAGATTGCCGCTTACGGCTGGCTGTCGACGGCGAGCGAATGGATCGGCGAGGTCGAGCTGGAGATCAGGCCTGGCAGCAACGAGGCGTACATCTGGAACTGCACCACCCTCCCCGAGCACCGGCGCCAGGGCAACTTTCGCGCGGTCGTGAAAGCCATCACCGCCCAGGCCCGGACCGAAGGCCTGACGAGGCTGTGGATCGGCAGCCTCGACATCCCCGCGGCCAAGGCGATGGCCCCGGCGGGCTTCGTGCCCGTGCTGCGCTTCACCAGCGTCTGGATGTCGGGAATCCGCTGGCTGCGCGTCAGGTCGGTCGACGGCGCCGACGCCCGGTTGCTCATGGCCGCGCGCGATGTCCTGGCGATCGGCGGGCGGCCGCTCCGCCTGGGCTCCTCGATGAAGCGAGCCGAACGGCGCCGCCATTGACGCGTGAAGGGGCATCGATCCCCGAAACCGCGTAGGGTCAACTTATGGCAACTCAGGGGAGCCCGCCGGCCGGCCCACCACCCCGACCGCCCGGCCCAGCCAAGACGCCCGCCGTCCTTGGGCAAAACCCGATGCGATCCTGGCGTTTCTGGATCACGCTGGGCATCCTCCTGCTCGCCAACATAATCATCACCAACGTCCTGCTGGCGCCCGCGCAGCCGACCACGATCACCATCCCTTACAACGTCTTCAAGCAGCAGGTCACAAACGACAACGTCATCAGCGTGACGACCACCGGCGACGCCATCAGCGGGGTCCTCAAGACGGCGATCAAAGAGACTCCGACCAGCTCGGTGACCGCCACCCACTTCACGACCCAGCGCCCGTCCTTCGCCGACGACGGCCTGGAGCCGCTCCTCGAGCAGCACGGCGTCACCATCAACGCCAAGCCGGAAAATCCTCCGCCGCCGTTCTGGGAGACGCTGCTCCTCAGCTTCGGCCCCACGCTTCTCCTGGTCCTGGGTTTCCTCTATCTGATTCGCAGGGCGGGGAACGCCGCGGGTGCGGGCGGCATCCTCGGCTCGTTTGGCCAGAGCCGCGCCAAGCTCTACGACGCCGAGCGCCCCGACACGACCTTTGCCGACGTCGCCGGGATCGATGAGGTCAAGCAGGAGCTGGAGGAGCTCGTCGACTTCCTGCGCGAGCCCCAGAAGTACGAGCGGTTGGGCGGCAGCGTGCCGAAGGGTGTGCTCCTCATCGGGCCGCCTGGAACCGGCAAGACATTGCTCGCACGCGCGGTTGCCGGCGAAGCGAAAGTCCCTTTCTTCAGCCAATCCGCGTCGGAGTTCGTGGAGGCGATCGTCGGCGTCGGCGCGTCGCGCGTGCGTGATCTCTTCGACAAGGCTCGCAAAGCCGCCCCGGCGATCATCTTCATCGACGAGATCGACGCCATCGGCCGCAGCCGCAGCTCGGGCATCCGCATCAGCGGCAACGACGAGCAGGAGCAGACGCTCAACCAGATACTCTCGGAGATGGATGGGTTCGAGCCTGGCAAGGGCGTCATCGTCCTTGCGGCCACCAACCGCGCCGACGTCCTCGACGCGGCGCTCCTACGTCCCGGCCGATTCGACCGCCGTGTCACGCTCCAGCCTCCCGACCGGCAGGGTCGCACGGCGATCCTCAAGATCCATGCCGCGAAGGTGCCGCTGGCTCCCGATGTCAGCCTCGATGAGATCGCGGGCCGGACGCCAGGGCTTGTCGGCGCCGACCTGAAGAACCTGGTCAACGAGGCGGCGCTGGGGGCGGCCAGGAAGGGCGAGACGACGGTCAGCGAGGAGGACTTTTACGAGGCCATCGACAGGATCCTTCTCGGGACCGAGCGACACCTCATGCTTTCGCAGAGCGATCGGGAGCGCATCGCTTACCACGAGTCGGGCCACGCTTTGCTCGGGCTGCTCGTGCCGGGCAGCGACCCGGTTCGCAAGGTGACGATCATCCCTCATGGCGGGTCGCTCGGAGTCACCATCCAGAGCCCGATCGACGACCGCTTCAACTACGGCGAGGATTACCTTCGCGCGCGCATCGTGGGCGCGCTTGGAGGCCGGGCATCGGAAGCGCTGGTGTATGGAAGCGTGTCCACCGGCGCGGCCAACGACCTGCAGCAGGTGACGATGATCGCGCGCGAGATGGTGGTCAGGTGGGGGATGAGCTCGAAGATCGGGCCGCTGGCCTTCAACGACGACGCCGGGGCCGGCGGGTTGGGGGTCCGCCCGTACAGCGAAGACACCGCCCGCGACGTGGACATCGAGGTGAAGCGGATCGCGGACGAATGCAATGCCGAAGCCACGCGGCTGCTGACCGAGCATCGCGACCAGCTCGATGCGCTTGCGCAGGCGCTCCTCAAAGACGACTCCCTTGGCGAGGACCAGATCCTGTCGGTGACCGGTCTGCAGAAGCCGCAGGTGGCCGCCGCCGAAGCCGCCTCACGCTAGAGAGCCGGCGCTAAAGCGCGGCCAGGTAGATCTCGAGCAGATCCTCGGCCGGGTAGCGACCGGCCAGCTCGTCCGCTGCGCGCCGCAGCTCGCGTTCACCGATCCCGTAATCGGCGACATGCTGGGGCAGCTCCAGCGATGCGATGAGCGCCTGCACGTCCCCGGCCGCGTCATCGCCCAATCCCGTCGCGCCCGCGATCAGAGCCATGCGGTCCGGCTTGATGGTTGCCATGTACCGCATGACGTGGGGCATGAGAAGGCATGAGGTCACGCCGTGCGGGATGCCGTGCCGGGCGCCGATCTGCTTGCCCATGACGTGACTGAGCCCGCTCGCCGATGCGCCCGGGAGCGTGTACGAGAACCACGCCGCCACCTGGCTCTCCGTACGCGTCGGAAGGTCGTCCGGTCGCAGCTTCGTGCGCGGCAGCGTCTCGCACAACACTCGAATCGCCTGCAGCGCAAGGACGTCCGAGTACGGGTGCTGCCCGTCCGCCAGGATGCCCTCCACCGCGTGGTCGAGCGCCCGGATGCCGCTCGAGAGCCACAGCGCCATGGGAGTCGCGAGGGTGAGCTCGGCGTCGTAGATCACGGCATCGAGCAGGAGCCGCACGTCGCGCATGCCCGCTTTGTCGCCCGCCGCGTCCGTGTAGCCGGCGCCGCCCGCGAGCTCCGCCGCGGAAAGCGTCGTCGGGATGGCGACGTGGGGCAGGCCGCGGTAGGCGAGGCCGTGCCGATCCGCCAGCTTGACCGCGATCATCTTGGCCGCGTCGATGGCGCTGCCGCCGCCGAAGCTCACGATGCCGTCGACGCCGGCCTCGGTCGTTCGTGCCGTCGCGGCCTCGACCTCAGACATGGGCGCATGCTGGCCGATGACCTCCGTGGCCAGCGGCTCAGCCGCGCCCATCGCCCCGCGGACGCGGGCGATGAGCTTTTCTTCTGCGACCAGGGAGCGCGTGCTCACCAGCGCGACCCGCGTGACCCGAAGCCGGTTCAGCTCCGACGCCAGCTTGACGAGCGAGCCCGCGCCCCAATGAATCGCGCGTGGGTTGGCATGTTGGAAGGATCCGACCTCGGTCGTCTCGGGCGTCTCAGTCGTCACGTCACGCAATACGTTACTTTCGGAACCACCTGCATGGCCGGTCCTCATCAAGGTCAACCCATCCTCCAGGCGGGCGAACCGCTGAATCGAGCGACCGCGGCGATGATCCTGGTCCACGGTCGCGGCGCGAGCGCGGCCGACATCCTGACCATCGCCGAAGAGGTGATGTTCCCCGGCGTGGCCTACCTGGCGCCCCAGGCCGCCAACTCCGCCTGGTACCCAAACCCTTTCACCGCACCGGTGGAATCGAACGAGCCTTATCTCAGCTCGGCGCTCGAGGTCCTGGCGTCGCTGCTGTCCAGGGTGGAGACCAGCGTGCCGGCGGCGCGCGTGGTGCTGCTCGGCTTCTCCCAGGGGGCGTGCCTCACACTGGAGTTCGCCGCCCGCCATGCACGCAGGTATGGGGGCGTGATCGGGCTGAGCGGGGGCTTGATCGGCCCCGACGGCACGCCTCGCGACTATCCCGGCGATTTCGAGCGCACGCCGGCCTTTCTCGGCTGCAGCGACGTCGATCCCTACATCGGAAAGGATCGCGTCATCGAGGCCGGCCAGGTCTTCGAGAGGATGGGCGCGGACGTCACCGTGCGCCTGTACCCCGGGATGGGGCACACGGTCAGCGCGGACGAGATTGGCAAGGTGAGGAAGATCGTGGAGTCAGCGGCCGTCGTGGTCTAGCGGGCTAGGTGTAGCTAGGCCTTCTTCTCGTCCTCCTCACCCTCCTCGCCGTGCTCGACGATGTCACCCGGGTGGAACAGGACGTCTTTCAACACGGCCTGCCACTTCGGCTTCCTGCGTGACAGGAATTCGAGCGCCATCGCGAAGTGCTTGAACTCCTCGCCCTGCGCATCCGTCATGATCGCCTTCGCCTGAGCGTCCTGCTCGAGCGATATGCGCTGCTCGTACCAGCCGATCGCCTCAGCCTCCTCCTGCAGCGATGCGGCCATGCGCGCGAACGTCCTGGTGTCCTGACTCAGCTCCCCCGGCGGTTCGTGATACTGCTCTGTGCCCATCCGCTGACTATATTCACGATCGACCAGCTGTGCGCCGCGAGGGCAGCTTGCTCGCGGCGGCGCTCAGCGCTTCGAGGTCCCGCACCGGCAGCGCCACCAGGTCGCGAGGCGGCGTGTACTGCGACTCGAGGAGCTCGGCGCGAATTCGGTTGCCCCTGGCGGTGAGCACGACCGCCTTGATGCGGCGATCGCGATCCCTGGCGACTCGCCTCGCCAGGCCCTGGCGCTCGAGCCGGTCCACAAGCCAGGTGGCGTTCGAGGGGTCGCACTTCCACTCCTCAGCCAGCGACCGCATTGATCGGCCGGCCTTCGGGTCCAGGCTGGTGAGGGCGCGGCTCTCGGCCGGCGTCAGGCCCAGGCGGTCGAGCGTGGCCACCCGCTCGGGGGCGGTAGCGACGATGTAGTCGAAGATGTGCCGCCAGGCCGAGGCGGCGGCGGTTTCACTGGCTGACTTTCGGGGCACGTTCCAATACTAGCGAGAGCGGCGCCAATAGTTTAGGCTATTGTATAGTTGAGCTAATTCAACTAATGCCTCTTGCGAGGCGCTGGGGAGGTCATCTCATGAAGAGAGCCATTACGGTCGCCCACATGACGCTGCGCGTATCAGGCCTGCTGCTCATCTTGCTGGGCCTGGCGATCTGGACCGGCCGCGCCGACCAGGTCATCCCGGTCCACGAGTTTCTCGGTTTCGTGCTGGTCCTGTCCCTCTGGGCGCTCGCGTTCTTCGCGGCCCGGGCGGGTGTCCGGATAGGCCTCGTGGTCGTGGCGGTGGTCTGGGGCCTCATCGCGCCGTCACTCGGCCTGACCCAGCAGAACCTGGTCACCGGTGATCTGCACTGGACGATCCAGATCCTCCACCTGCTGATCGGCCTCGGCGCCATCGGCCTGGGCGAGAGGCTGGCCCTGGAGATCCGCCGCACCGGTTTCCCGCAGGCGAGGGCCGCGTGAGCAGCGTGCGAACTCTCGATGGCAAGGTCGCCATCGTCACCGGCGCCGGCCGGGGCATCGGCGCAGCTTCGGCCCGCGCTTTTGCGGAAGAGGGAGCCACGGTCGTCCTCGCCGCCCGAAATGCGGCGGCGATCACGTCGGTCGCCCAGGAGATCGAGAGCGACGGCGGCAGGGCCCTGGCGGTGCCGGCGGACGTCACCGATCCGGAGTCTGTCGCTCGCCTCGTCGATGAAACGGTCGCCACCTTCGGGCGCCTCGACGTCGCTTTCAACAACGCCGGCTCGGGCCAGATGCCGGCGCCGCTCGCGGACATTTCGTTCGAGGATTTCGAGACCGGCCTCAAGGCCAACCTGTACGGCGCCTTCCTGGGTATGAAGTACGAGATCCCGGCCATGCTCGCGAACGGCGGCGGCGCCATCGTCAACATGTCCTCGACGGCGGGCCTTCAGGGCGCGCCGGGCATGGGCCCCTATGCGGCCGCCAAGCACGGCGTCGTGGCGCTGACCAAAGCCGCGGCCCTCGATTACGGCAAGCGCAACATTCGCGTCAACGCGATCGCGCCTGGACCCATCGTCAACGAGCAGATGAGCCGCCTGCCTCCGGACCGGCTGGAGACGATCGCGCGCTTCATCCCTATGGGCAGGCTGGGACGCACGGAAGAGGTGGCGAAAGCCGTGGTGTGGCTTTGCTCGGACCAGGCGTCGTTCATCACGGGCGCCGTGCTCTCGATCGATGGAGGTCGCCTGGCCGGAGGCGCCGGGGTCTGAGAAGGAAATAGGCCGAGAAGAACCGGCCTTCTAGCCCTTTGATGGACTACGGGCGGCCCGTTCAGTTCGGCTACTTCGTCCTTCCAGACTCGATGCGTCCCATGCGCCCACTCGAGCTGGCCGTCCGCGCCGACGAGCTCGGCATCGACCTGATCGGCGTCCAGGACCACCCGTACCAACGCCGCTTCTACGACACATGGACCCTGCTGACCGCCATCGCGATGCGCACGACGCGTGTCTCCGTTTTTCCTGACGTCGCCAACCTCCCCCTGCGCCCGCCCGCGATGCTGGCCAAAGCCGCGGCCTCGCTCGACCTCCTCTCCAGCGGGCGGGTCGAGCTGGGACTCGGAACCGGCAGCTTCTGGGAGGCGATCAAAGCGATGGGAGGCCCGGTGCGCACTCCAGGCGAGGCCGTGAGCGCGCTCGAAGAAGCGATGGAGGTCATCCGGCTCGTGTGGAGCGGCGGGCGTGGCGTCCGTTTCGACGGCAGGTTCTACCAGCTCGCCGGCCTCAACGCCGGCCCGGCCCCGGCACACCCCATCGGGATCTGGCTCGGCGCCTACCGGCCGCGGATGCTCGGCCTGGTCGGCCGTGCCGCCGACGGCTGGGTGCCGTCGCTCGGCTACCTCAAGCCCGCGGACCTGGCCGAGGTGGCCGCCCGAGTCGACGATGCCGCCCGGGAGGCGGGCCGGGACCCGGCCGCCATACGCCGCATCCTCAACGTGGCGGCCAACCTCAGCGCGAATGAGGCCGTCGAGCTCGCGCTCGAGCATGGGTTCGACACTTTCGTCGTCGGCGGGATGCAAGAGGATGCCGAAGCCGAGCTCAGGGAATTCCTCGAAAACGTCGCGCCGAAAGTGCGCGAGCTGGTCGCCAAAGCTCGTGAATCAAGCTGAATTAGTCGGCCTTATTCGCGACGGGGTCGACGCGAAGGGCGGCCGCTGGGCCGACCTGGGAGCGGGCGAGGGAGCGTTCACGCTGGCGCTCGCTGATCTGCTCGGACCCGGTGCGCACATCACGGCGGTCGACCGTGACGCGGGGGCGCTGCGCGAGCTCAGCGCTGAGATGGGGAGGAGGTTTCCCGCCACCGGGCTCGACATCAAAGTCGCCGATTTCAACCGTCCGCTGGGGCTGACCAACCTCGACGGCGTCGTCATGGCCAACTCGCTGCATTTCGCCCGCGACAAGCGCCCGGTTCTGGCGAGCGTCCGCTCGATGCTGAGGGCTGGCGGGAGGCTGATCGTGGTCGAGTACGGCTCCGACCGCGGCAACCCCTGGGTCCCGCATCCGTTCTCGTTCACGCGCTGGAAGCTCATGGCGGCCGAAGCCGGGTTCGAGGGGACACGGCTCCTGGGCACCGTGCCCAGCCGCTTCCTCGGCAGCATGTACTCGTCGCTCAGCTTTCTTCCACCCATGGCAGCTGATTGAAGGCGTAGTAGACGGCGGTCGCCCCATAGAGCGCGACGACCAGCCACGCGCTGACAAAGGCCAGCCCGATCGAGCCGGCGTAAATGATCACTCCGAGCCCAAATCGTGGGAGGACGACTCGCAGGCGCCGCTCGACGACCCCTGACTGCAAAAGCTCCGGGTGGGTGAGCGCCCAGGCCACCAGCGTCTGAAACGACAGCGACATCGCCGTCATGACAAGCGCGTAAAAGGCGGCCGCGACCGAGCCGTTCTGGCCGGAGCTCAGGTAATGGCCGAGCAGCTGCGTGGGGTAGGGCACGAGCACGATGGTGAGCAGCAGCACGAGGTTGATGAACTGGATCGTGCGGTCGATCGCCTTGAGGCCCTTGAAGATCGCGTGGTGGTTCACCCAGACGACGCCAACCGTGAGGAAGCTCGCGACGTACGTGGCCAGCTGCGCCCACTGCCCGAGCAGCGCGGAGAACAGCTTGCCCGACGCCACCTCGGGGACCGTGAACTGGAGCACCAGCAGCGTGATCGCGACGGCGAAAACGCCATCGCTGAAAGCCTCGAGCCGTGATGTGCTCACCTCCGCACCATGTGGGGAGGTCGCCGGGGCCCTCTCGGGCCCCGGCGGTCGGGGGGAATCGTGGGTTCTATGCGGTTATTAGAAGACTTGTGAGGTCGAAGACGGCGCGGTCTGCGTTCCGGCGCCGCGACGGCCACGTCCGTGCCGCCTCAACCACCGATTGATCATCACGCGGCGATCGCCGGACGACCGGCCTCCGCCGCCGGGGTTGAACCTCTTGGTGACGCCGCCCATCGTGGCGCCCCACGTGACGTACTTCTTGAAGCGCTCCTCCGCCTCCTGGGCGATGCCGATCCGCTCGCCGCGAGTCTCGTCGCGGAAGCGGGCGATGCGACCCGCGGCCGCGCCTTCCTTCTCCTCCGGCGTGCTGCCGAGATCAACCTCGGGCAGCGTGCCCAGGACCACGATCTGGTCGTCCTCGACCGTGACCTCTACTCCCGTGAACCAGCCGTCTGGGAGTCTTCCGGCAAACCAACCTTTGATCGAACCGAGCTCTTTTTCATCCATAATTACAATATTACACAGCAAGTGGCAGATAGCAAGCGGTGCAGGCTCGGAATGCAATTTCCGTTCGGTGGGTAAGCTGCAACCAACATGGCGATGATGGGACCGGGCAGCGGCCCGCCGACGTTTCACTGGTGGCTGGGCAGGCGTAAGCCGGCCGACACCGGCCCCGCCAACAGCGGGCTCACGGGCGATCCCGAGATCGAGCAGCCGCCCGAAGACCAGGGACCGAAGGATCTACGGGGCCGCTGGCTCAACCTCAAGCAATCGGTCACCGGCACGACCGCCGCCCTGCCCCGCGTCTTGAGGTTGGTGTGGGACGCCAGCCCGGCGATCACCCTGGCGCTGTTCGCCACCACCGCCATCGCCGGTGTGATCCCGGCCGCTTCCGCCTACACCGCGAAGCTCCTGACCAACGCCGTCGTGCAGGGCATCGCCATCCACAGCTTCCACCAGCCCGACCGCGAGACGTACGCGCTGGGGCCGTGGCAGACGCCGGTGTTCACGGCGGTGGACGGGATCCTCTTCCTGGTCATCCTGCAGCTCGCGCTGTTCGCCATCTCGGCGCTGCTGGGCACGCTGCGCAACATCACGCAGCAGCTGCTTCAGAACGACGTCCAGATGCGAATTCAGCTCATGGTCATGGAGAAGGCGGCTTCGCTGGACCTCGCTTTCTATGAGGACCCGGCGTCGTACGACCTTCTGCGCCGGGCTCAGACCGATTCCATCAACCGGCCCGTGATCATGATCTCGACCGCTTTCGGCCTGGTCCAGACGCTGCTGACCTTCATCACGATGATCGCGCTGCTGGTGGTCGTGAGCCCGCTGCTGGCCGTGATCGCGCTGGTGTCCCCGATTCCCGCGTTCATCGCCGACACGCGCTACGGCTGGCGCGGCTACAACATCGCTCGTTGGGGCTCGCGGCTGCTGCGGCGGATGAACTACATGGTCACGCTCGTCACGACCGACAGCTACGCGAAAGAGGTGAAGCTCTTCGGCCTCGGCGGCTACTTCATCAATCGGTACCGGCTGATCGCCAGGGCCTACTACAGCTCGCAGCGGGCCCAGGTTGCGCGGCGCTACATGACCGGGTTCGCGCTGGGGAACCTGAGCACGATCGTCACATCCCTGACCTATCTATACGTTGCGCTGCAGGCGATCATCGGCCGGCTCACGCTCGGCGACCTCACCCTGTACACGACGGCGGCCTCGCAGGTGCAGGGCTCCATCCAGGGCATCCTCGGGGGCTTCTCGGGGATGTATGAGCACAACCTGTACCTGAACAACCTGTTCGAGCTCATGGCGACGAAGTCGTCGATGCCGGTGGCGCAAACCCCTGTCAAAGTCCCGACGCCGCTGCGCGGCGAGATCCGCTTCGACAACGTGACGTTCGCTTACCCCGGCGCCGAGACCAACGCGCTGAGCAACCTCAGCTTCACCGTGAGGCCAGGCGAGACGCTGGCGATCGTGGGGAGGAACGGCGCCGGAAAGACAACCTTGTTCAAGCTGATCTGCCGGTTGTACGACCCCAACGAGGGCCGGATCCTGATCGATGGGATCGACATCCGCGACTTCGAGCCCAATGCGCTGCGCGCGCAGATCGGGGCGATGTTCCAGGACTACGTCACCTACCAGGCCACGGCGGCCGAGAACATCGGGCTCGGCAACGTGCCCGACATCAACGACCGCGAGGAGATCGAGGCGGCGGGCAAACAGGCCGGCGCGGATGAGCTCATCACCGGCCTTCCGGACGGCTACGACACCGCGCTGGGCAAGTGGTTCGACCATGGTGTGAACCTTTCGGGTGGCGAGTGGCAGAAGGTCGCCCTGGCCCGCGCGTTCATGCGCGATGCCAAGATCCTGCTGCTCGACGAGCCGACGTCGGCGCTGGACGCCCAGGCGGAATACGACCTGTTCGAGCGGCTGCGCTCGCTGACGCGGGGACGCACGGCGGTTTACATCTCGCACCGGTTCTCAACCGTGCGCCGCGCCGACCGCATCGTCTTCCTGGAGCACGGGCGCCTGGTCGAGGAGGGCACGCACGCCGAGCTGATGCAGCTCAACGGTCGCTACGCCCGCCTGTTCCGAATGCAAGCGTCGGCGTACACGGGCGAGGACGTGGTCCCCGAACCCGAAGACGTGAAGGTTTAGAGGAAGCAGCCTTGTAGAGTTTCGCGCCATGCCGCCCCGGTTCATCACGCCGATCCGGGTCGGCGTCCTGCTCGGCGTCGCGACGACCGCCGCCTACCTGATCGGGTCCGGCCGGTCGTTCGGTTACGACGCCGCGGCCACCTTCGCGAACTTCGTCGCCACCCCGAACCTCATGGACGCGTTCGCGGTCCATCCGGTCCTGCCGACCATCGTGCTCAAGAGCATCGCGTCCAACGACCACGTCTTCCTTTCGCTCGTCAGCCACGCCATCTACTCGCTGACGGGATCTCGGAGCGAGCTGGTCTACCGGCTGGTGCCGGCCGGGGCGGCGGGGGGGACCGTGGGCGTGTCGGCGGTGGTCCTTGCGAGGCGCTTCGGGCTGCTCGCCGGGACGTGCGCAGGGCTCTTCATCGCGACCAACCCGCTGTTCGTCGAGAACAGCCGGGACCTGCGCGGCTACAGCCTGGCGGCGCTGCTGGCGCTGCTGGCGACGCTTGTCTTTCTCGCCTCCCCACCTCGTGGGGAGGCCGGCACCCGCTCGCGGGTGCCGGGTGGGGAGGTCCGGTTGCCCAGGTGGACCCGACGGCGCTTGATCTCGTACGCGATCCTGCTCGGCCTGGCGATCGCCACCCACGTCTTCGCGGTCGTGGTGCTCGTCGGCCACGTGGCCTGGATCGGAACGCGCAGGTCGCGCCCGGAGATCATCCGGCTGGCGCCGGCCTGGATCGCCGCCTTGCTGATCGGCGCCGCGGCCAACGCCAACATCGAGGTCATGGAGTTCGTGCAGCACGGCTTTCCGACCGCCATGTTCGATCCGACCTTCCCGCGCGACCTCGTCCTTTTCCTGGTGGGCGCGCCGGTGCTGCTGCCGGTCGGCCTGTGGCTGAGCACGGCGGGCCTGGGATTGTGGGTGGCCCGCCGCGAGCCCAGGGTGTGGGTTTCGATCGCGGTGGTGGCGGTGGTCGTCGCAATCCTGTGGCTGGTCATCCAGCCGGCCTACCTGTACCCCCGCTTCTTCATCTTTCTCATCCCGGGCGTCGCCTACCTCATGGCTGCGGCCGTCCAGCGCTGGAAGGTGCTGGCGCCCATCGTGGCTGTGGGCGCCGTGGCGGCGATCGTGGCCCAGGTGCCGGGATATACGCAGGACCCGCTGGCGCTGCCGCAGGCGGCGGCGGCGGTGGAGCAGGAGCGAGCCGCCGGCGGCGAGGCCTGCGTGGTCCACGCGGACGAGCAGGTCCTGGCCGCTTACACGGCCGATTTCAAGGTCGTCACGAGCCCCGACCAGCTGAGCGGATGCTCGGAGGTGGTGGTGGTGAGCTGGAACGTCGACCTGACGCTCAGGGACCAGGCGGCACAGGAGTTCCCGCGACGGACGCTACTTCCCGCTAACTACCCCACGATCGTGCTCGGGCGCTGAGCCCGGGCGACTCTACCAGCCGGCGTGGGTGTGGTTCAACTGGAGGACGCGTACCGCGCGGCCACGCATGCGGTCGCATCGCCAGCAGAACACCACGGCATCGATCCCCCAGGGCAGGATCCCTTGCAGCAGTACCTCTCGCTCACGACGGTGCAGCAGCCAACACATGAGGTAGCTCATTGAGCCCGACGAAGCTATCACGGTGGCGCCGACAAAGCAAAGGAAAGACTGTTAAGACTTTGTGAGTAAGCGGTTTTTCACCTCCCCACCATGTGGGGAGGTCGGCGCTTAGCGCCGGGTGGGGCGAATCACCTGGTCAGTTTTCACCTCCCCACCATGTGGGGAGGTCGGCAGCGCTCGCGAAGCGAGCGGTGCCGGGTGGGGTGAATCAGGTGGTGAGTTGATCGATCTTCGCCGCGAGGATGAAGTCGTTATCGGTCAGGCCGCCGGCGACGTGGGTGAAGAGGTGGACGGTGAGGGAGCCGTAGCCGACCAGGAGGTCTGGGTGGTGGCCTTCGGCCTCGGCGACCTCGGCGATTCGGTCGACGAGCTCCACCGCGGGCATGAAGCCCTTGAACGTGAAGGTCTTGGCGAGCCTCATATGACCGTCGGCGTCCTCGACCGTCCACCCGTCGAGCTGCTCCAGGAATTGCCCGACCTCGTGACTGGAGAGCGGGGGAGTGCCCGGCTCGACCTGCACGGCGTGGCGCTGAGCGAGGGGCTGGGATTCGGTTGCCATCAAGATGATCGTAAGGCCTTGGGTAGAATGGTCACTCCCGCCGGGCGCGCGCAGGCGCACTGTTTGAGGGCGGCTAGCTCAGCGGGAGAGCGCTTGCCTCACACGCAAGAGGTCGTTGGTTCAAACCCAACGCCGCCCACCACCCGTTCGTGGCCCCGTCGTCTAGTGGACTAGGACGCAGCCCTCTCAAGGCTGAGACCGCGGGTTCGAATCCCGCCGGGGCTACTCGAACGCATGTTCGCTCACATGGGATGCGATGCGAATGTGATGCCACGTCAGGGACTCTTGACGAAGGCCACCTGTCAAGGTAACCTGACGAGTGAATTGGTGTTCAAGAGGAAGGCCTCCGCGGGGGGGAACAAGCAGCGTTCATGGCGTTGCTCTTTCTGCGGGAAAGGCGAAGACAAGGTTCGACGACTGATTGCAGGTCCCGGAGTCTTCATCTGCGATGGATGTGTGCGACTCTGCACTGAAGTCCTCGAAGGACAACGCGGTGAGCTCTCGATTGGGCCTGACCACGAGTTCGCCGAAGTGCTGTTGGATGAGCTTCGCATCAACGCTGCCGGCTTGAAGCAATCCGAGGAGCAACTGCAGCGGGCGATCAACATCCTGCGGAAAAACCAGGTGCCATGGTCAAGAATCGGAGAGGCCATCGGAACCAGCCGTCAAGCTGCATGGGAGCGGTTCTCGGGCGAGGACTGAGAGTGCCCTAGCTCACGCCACACGCATGCAAATTGGGTGTGACGCACCCAATCTGTTACATTGGACCGGATGAAGACGATACAGATCCGCAACGTTCCCGACCGTGTGCACCGCAGCCTAAGCACCCGTGCCGCGGCCGCCGGTATGTCGCTCTCGGACTTTGCCTTGGCGGAGCTAGAGCGGGTCGCCGAGCACCCCCCGGTGGCCGACCTCTTGGCCCGCGCCAGGGCTAGGGCGGGTGGGACCACGGCCACGGCAGTCGTTGCAGCCGTCAGGTCGGGTCGCGACCGCTCCTGAACCGGTGCTTGTCGTTGACAGCTCCGCGGTGTTGGCAGCGCTCATCGCCCGCCCGGCACCACGAGGTCTGATCGAGCGGATTGCCCATGACGGCGATCTCCACGCACCGCACCTCATCGATATCGAGGTCCTGCACGCCTTGCGGCGCTTGAGCGCACGAGGAGAGCTCAGCGATGAGCGGGTTGCGGACGCGCGGTCTGACTTTCGCGAACTCGTCCTGGTCCGCTACCCGCATGTAGAGCTCAGCGACCGCATCTGGGAGATGCGACACAACCTGACCGCCTACGACGCGGCCTTCATTGCTCTTGCAGAAGCGCTGGGCGCGCCGCTGATCACTTGTGATTCGGCGCTTGGGAGGGTGCCCGGCCATTCAGCCAGGATCGAAGTCTTCGCAGCGTCATGAGGTAGCAAAGCCGGGAGAACTCGGTCTCAGCTCCTACGGAAATCTTCCAAACGGAAGCGGAGAAACGGTATAGCAGTTGTGGCCTCGGATCCCGGCGGGGCTACCAGTCTCGCTGTCACAGTATGTGATAGTAAGATTGGCGGTACTTTTCCATTACCAAGTCTCGGAGGGGCCCCGCGCGCTTGCGGGCAGCATCGAGGCTACACGGTCCTCGCGCCATGAGCCGACCTAACGCGGACTCGTAATCCTTAGGCTCTGTTCGCCTGCCGCCTGCTGTCGGCGATCAGCAGGCACACGCCGACGACCACGCCCCGCAGCAGGACCAGGGCAAAGGGGAAGAAGGCCGGGCCGGCAAAGGCAGCGATCGCGGCTGAAGCCGGCGAAGATAATCCGATCGACGTTAGTGAGGTGCGGCCGCTTGACCTGATGGCGGAGCAGGGCGACCTCGTGGCGCAATGCGATCACCCCCAGCTCCAGTTCAGTCGACGTCCTGATGAGCAGGCTGATGTGCAGTCGCAACAACGCATAGATGGAAGTGAGCAGCATGGGCCCGAAGGGTGCGTGATCCAGGATGTACGACGTCAAGCTGGCTACTGTCGCAAGAGCCGGGCGCTGGAACGATCACTGACCAGTTGGATGAAGTTGTTACACCCCACAGCCTCAGTCCGGTTTCAGGCCGTCCGCCTGCAAATTTCTGTATCCCGGCAGAGTCCCGAGATCGGATACCCCGGCCATGGACGGAGTTTTCTTATCGCTGACGAGAGGAGCTCGGCGGCAGAGAGACACCGAGCTCCTGAGCTGCTTCGAGGTAGAGGCTATCGGATTTGGGCTGGTGTCGGGACAACGCCGAGTTGTTGCATCAGGCCCAGCATGTCCATTTGAACCCAGTTTTCCACCCCCTTGCCGTTCGCGACGCGCCAGATGTCAAGTACGTTCATCTTGAATTGCTTCCCTGTCGGTGGGATGCCCTGCCATTCGCCTTGGTGAGTCCCGCTGATGTAGCCTCGGTGGAACACGTAGTCGCCGTCGGCGAATTCTGCTTCAAACGTCACATGCAGGTCTGGGAAAGCCGTGCGAAACATCGCGACGGCCGTGCGAAACCCTTCGGGGCCGGGCTCCGTTCCCGGCGGTGCGCCGTAGATCACGAAGTCGGGGGCGAGCAACTCGTCGATGACGCCCGGTTTGTTCTGGTTGAGGCCCTCTTCAAAGAGGCGGCGGATGAGGGCCTTGTTTTCCTTTGCGGACATGGTTTATTTCTCCTTTCTCTGAAGCGGGTGCGAGTCCGAAGGAGTCGCACCCTGAATGAGAGCCACCTGGGTGTGCAGAGACCGAGTTTTTGGCTATAGGCTTTCTCCTTTCTCCCTTGCTGGAAATGAAGATCCGGAAAGGACTCTTGCTGCGGATCCGCTCAATGGCATCGGGGTCATCGCTGGAGCATCGCGTGTGCTGGGACCGCGAACATCCACCACCTGATTGATCTTCCGGCCGCCCCCTAACACTTTGAGGCCCCCGAATCGTCCGTCTGCATGAGTCTTGCTAGTAAGCGGACAGCCAAGCCGCGCCGAACAGCCCGACAACGAACACCAGGCCGACGACCACAAGGCCGATCGAGATCAGATAGCGCTTGATACGGCTCATGTCGCGCAGGCTATTGATGAGGCGCACGCGCTACATCAGCGGACGCCCGGAATCTGACCAAGGGTTGTCCCTGGGTTGGCTCGGCGCGGGCCAGGGTTGGCACTCTGCCCGAACGGGTCGACTTGGTGGCAAGATCGCCGGCATGAGCCGCCAGATCGCGGTGATCGCGATGGTGTTCGCCACGCTGCCCTTGGTCGCTTGCGGGCACGCTCAGCCCCCAACCTGCGGCGCGGCAGGCGGCCAGCCACATCCTGAGATCGGAGGCGAGATCATCTACTACTGCCTGGACTGGCCCGCGGTCAACGGCGGGCTCTACATCCTTGACGTAGCGAGCGGCCGGGCGCGACCGCTGACCTCAGACCTGGCCTACAACCTGGACGGCGCCTGGTCGCCGGACGCCACCAGGATCGCCTTTCAAAGCACGCGCGAGGGCCACGATGACCTCTTCGTGATGAACGTCGCCGGCGGAGGCGTCCGCAAGCTGACCGATGGCCGCGGCTACAACGAATACCCGTCCTGGTCACCGGACGGGCGGTGGATCACCTTCAACAGCAGCCGGGATGGAGTCGCTGGCTCAGGTGAAGCGGGCTACTACCGAGACCTCTACATGATGCGGGCGGACGGCGGTGGCATCCGCCGACTTACGAGGCATGAGGGTTCCAACGTTTTTGCCGCCTGGCGTCCAGACGGCCGTACTCTGGCCTTCCAGTCCGACCGAGAAGGGACCTGGGAGATCTATACCATGCAGCTGGACGGGAGCGGCCTCCTGCATGTCACCCACAACGGAGGCGCGTTTCCTCGCTGGTCGCCAGACGGTTCTCGGATCGTCTTCGAAGCCGGGGCCTCGGGCGGGCCAGCGTCGATCTACTGGCTGACCGTCGGCCAGGACGAACTTCACCGCGTCACCTTCAGCGAGGCTGGCCACTGGGGCGATATTTACCCCGACTGGTCACCTGACGGCCGCTGGATCGTCTTCACCCGTAGTCATAACGGCGCCCAGCTGTTCGCTGTCCGGCCCGACGGCAGTGCCCTGACCCGGCTGACTGAAGGCCCGGGCGAAAAGGAACTACCCCGGTGGCGACCCGATTAGAGCGCCTCGACACGGCCAGCCGCTTGCCCGTGATCGCGGGCGCCGCGATTGTCCTCTGGGGAACGGCGCTCGCGCTCGCCACGCTGGTGCTCACGATCCTCGACCGCGAATACCCGCCTCTCTACACGTTGGCTGGGCTCAGCGTGATTTCGTCGCTGGCGGTGAAGACCCTGGCCCAGACGCTGGGCCTGATCACCGCGTCGTTGATCGTCGGCATCATCGTATGGCGGCGACCCAGAGCGCTCTTGAGCCTGGTCGTCTCGCTAACGGTGGCACTTCTCGCACTGGGTACGTTTGCCGCCGAGTACGCCGTGCATGGCCTGGCCGTGGCGCCCGGATCTCTGCCCCTCGCCGATGCCGCCGCCTGGACAGAAGCCGTGCTGCCCAGCCTCGTCGGCCTCGGCGCCGTGATTTTCATCCTGCTGTTCCCCGACGGCCGCCTCAAGTCCCCGCGTTGGCGGCTGGCTGTGGGCCTCGCCGTCATTCTTTTCGCCATCCAGGTGCTCGTCAACCTGGACGACCCGTATCCGCTTCGGGTCGGCCCGCAGCAATGGGTGCCTGTCAGCCTGCCACCTGCCGTATGGCCGGTGGGCGCATCGCTGGCCTGGGCATCCGGGGCGATCTCTTGGGCGCAGCCGGCGTTCTTCATACTCGTCGCCGTCTACCTCATCCTGCGGCTGGCCGCAGCTTCCGGTGAGGCTCGTCTGCAGCTGAGCTGGTTCGCCTACGCGGCGACCATATTCGTCCTGACCTCCCTTTTGGGACTGGCCGACAACCTTCCGCCGCTGGATTGGCTCCCGGACCCCGCGCGGCAGGCTCTGCAGGCATTTGCGACTTCCGAAACCGCCCATGCCATCGCCAGCTGGTCAGGCCTCGCGTCGTTGCTGGCATCCCAGGTGCTGCTGCCAATCGCGATCGGTGTCGCGATGGTCCGCTACCGCCTTTACGAAATCGACGTCGTCATCAACCGGACCATCCTCTACGCCGGCCTGGCTGTATTCGTGACCGCCGGTTACGGGATCGTGGTGGCGGGCCTCGGCAGCCTTCTCGGCCAGCGCGCCGGCCTCGGCCCTCTGCTCACCATCGTGGCCATCGCCTTGGTCGCGGCCCTGCTGGAGCCGGTCCGGACACGGCTTCAGGTGCTGGCCAACGTGGCCGTCTACGGCAGGCGCGCGCGTCCATACGAAGTCCTCTCTGACTTCGCGCGGAGCGTCGGGCGGGCAGAGGCCTCAGACGTCCTCCTGCCCCGGATGGCGGAGCTTCTGCGCGAGGGAACGGGGGCGTCAAAGGCGGAGGTGTGGGTTCGAAGCGGCGAGCGCATTCAACTCGCCGCATCCTCACCTGCCACACCGGCCGGCGTCCAGCCTTCGGCGGTGGGTCCTGAGGAGCTGGCCGGCCGCGTCGGCGCGCGGGGCATCGTCGTCCCCGTTTTCGACGGGGACGAGCTGCTTGGCGCGCTGGCGGTGACCAAACCGCGCGGCCAGCCGCCGAACGCCATCGAACGGCGTCTGGTGGATGACGTCGCCTCCCAGGCCGGCCTGGTCCTCAGCCGATTCCGCCTAGTCCAGGATCTGCGGGAATCGCGCGCCCGGATTGTGGCCGCCCAGGACCTCGAGCGGCGTCGGATCGAGCGCAACCTTCATGACGGCGCCCAGCAGCGCTTTGCCAACGCGCTGCTTGCACTCGGGATGGCACATGAGCAGAGCGGCCGCAATCCGAATGGCCCCGACCTGGTCGCTCAGGCTTTGGAAGAGGTGCAGACCGGCCTCGCCGACCTTCGCGAGTTGGCCCGCGGCGTGCATCCGCGACTGCTGACCGAGTCGGGCCTTCAGGCGGCGGTGAGTTCCCTCGCCGACCGCTCCCCAATCTTCACCAGTGTCAAGGCGAGCACCGACCGGCGCTTCCCTGAGGCGGTCGAGACCACGGCCTACTACGTGGTGTCGGAAGCACTCGCGAACGCGGCCAAGCACTCGCACGCCGAGAACGTGGAGGTCAGCATTGAAGAACAGGGTGGGCGGCTGCGTGTCACGGTCGCAGACGATGGAATAGGCGGCACGAACCCACTCCGTGGCTCCGGCTTGGTGGGCCTCCGGGACAGAGTCGCAGCGGTGGGAGGTAGCGTCTCGGTCAACAGCCCGAAGGGGAAGGGCACGGTCATCTCGGCGGAGCTGCCATGCGAGTAGTGGTGGCCGACGACTCGGTGCTCTTCCGCGAAGGCTTGGCGCAGCTGCTCGAGGGTTCGGGGTTTGAGGTCGTCGGACGCGCTGGTGACAGGCAGCAGCTGCTGGCGAGTGTGACAGCACGCCGGCCTGACATCGTTATCACAGACATCCGGATGCCTCCGACGTACACCGTCGAAGGCCTGGAAGCGGCGATCGAAATTCGTCAGCGGCTTCCACAGATCGCCGTCCTCCTGCTCTCGCAGTATGTGGAGACAACCCACGCCGTTCGACTGCTCGAGCAGGGTGCGGGCGGTCTCGGCTACCTGCTCAAAGACCGCGTCGCCGATGTTCGCGAGTTCGTCGACGCTGTGCGGCGCGTCGGCGCGGGGGGCTCGGCGATCGATCCCGAGGTCGTGTCCGAGCTCGTCGTCCGGAGGCGGCGCCGAGACCTGGTCGGCGAACTCACCGAGCGAGAGCGGGCGGTCCTGAGCTTGATGGCCGAGGGTCGCTCCAACTCCGCAATCGGAGCGTCACTGCACCTGAGCCAGAAGACGGTGGAGGGCTACGTGCGCAGCATCTTCATGAAGCTGCAACTGGAGCCGGCCGACGAGGACCATCGCCGAGTGCTAGCGGTCGTCACTTACCTGCGTGCCTGATCGCCTCGCAGACAGCCCTCTGAGCGCGAACTCTGTAGGGCTAGATGTCCACGAGGCGCAAAGCGGGAAACCGAAGTGATCGGCTGTCAGAATCCCGCTATCGATAGCGAAGTCGCCCCGCTGGAGCTTCTTGCGCACCAGCGTCGAAGTGATGTCTAACGTGCCCTGGCTTCCGGTCTCCGTGCTGTGGCTCCACGTCTTCGGCGCCACCCTGTGGTTCGGTGCCTTCTTGACCCTTAACTACCTGGTCCGCCCAAGCTTCAGCGCCGATGAATTGGCCGCGCAAGGCGCACGGATAACGCCACGAGCCCGCCGCGTAAAAGTGCCGGCGGTCCTCGTAGTCGGCATCACAGGCCTACTGCTGGCACCATTCGCAGCCTCTCAGATCTCGTGGCCACCTCCTACGGGGTGACGTGCCTCGCCAGCATCGTGCTCGGTGCGCTCGCCTTCTGGCCCGCCAAGCCCGCGTGGATGCGTCCGCTGCACGCAGAAGCGGTCGGTTTCTTCGACGCCTTCACCGCGATGATCCTGCTGCACTTCGGTCTTTAAAGACCCGAGTGCGAAACTGCCCAAGCTGGGAGTCGAATCGTTCGGACCTCATGCGTCAGAACCGCGAAGTCCGTCCTGAGGAGAGTTCGTCGAGTTTGTCCAAGTGGTTCGAATAGCGTCCCGCTTGGGCTACCACTGATTCTCGTCCGGCAGCCTGCCGACCCACGGAAGCCCATACGTAGGTAGTTTTCACGATGACACCCGCGCTCGGCCCGCCGAATCTTCTCCTGGTCGCGCCCACCGGGCGCATAGGGAGGTAGTCATGCAGCCAGTCTCAATCGGGGTGCGAGCCCTGCGGATCGGGTTTGCCGCCCTTTTCACGGCCGGCACGTTCGCTATCGGGGCCGCGATGCCCACCGCGGCATCGGACGGTCAGGTCACGGTCCATCGTGGCGATGCCATCCAGATCGCGGTTGTCCTTGACCATAGCGGCGGCCTGGCGGCGTCCGGAGCCAGCGCGCGCAACGCTGTCCAGATGGCGGTCGAGAGACAGCCGTCGATCAAGGGATTCGCCGTCCAGCTGAACGACTTCGATGGTCCATGCCATGAGCCCGCGATCGCCTCCGACGTCGCGGCCCAGGTCGTCGCGAACCCGGCCAACGTCGCCGTCATCGGCCACATGTGCTCACCCGACGAGCACGCAGCGCTGCCGATCTACGAGCAGGCCGGCGTGGCGACGGTTTCAGGGTCGGCCACCGGGTTGTTGAACCCGGGGTTTGGCCCTGACGTCTTCAACAGCGTGGACGTGCCCGACGACACCCCAGGCGAAAGCGACATGTGGTATGCGCACGTCCAGCGCCTTCCGCTCGACGTCGCGTGGCAGGCCAACTACGCCGCCCGGTTTGGATCGAACCCCGAGCCGTTTGCAGATCTCTATTTCGACGCCGCAACGCTGGTCCTGGACGAGATTTCCTCCGCGTCGACGCTGGTGAACGGCGACCTGGTCATCGACCGCGCAGCCCTCGCATCGGCCATCCGTACCCTGGCCGGGACGTCGCCGCAGGGGCTGCATGGCGTGACTTGCTGGGTCACGCTGGACGCTCGAGGCTACCGCGTCAACGACCCAGGGGCTCTCGACCGCTGTGGACGCGAATCCGGGCGGGTCGTCGAAACCAGCGCGTTCTCGATCACCTGGGATGCTGTCAATCCGGAGCAGATCGATTCCCTGGTCTGGCGCGGGATCAGCCTTACGAACACGGCCGACCTGGTCGGCCTGCCGCCCGGCTGTAACTTTGCCGAGTTCTTCGGCAACAGCTGGGCCATCGGCCACTACCCGTTCATGATCGTTGGCGATTCGAGCGGAGCCTGGACCAGGATTGGGACGTCGGTCCGGATCGCATCAGTGTCGACCGGCTGCGAGGGATCGACCGGAATCGGAGTCGAAACCACCTATACGTTGTTCGAGAACGGCCCCGCCGCCAACTCCTTCAAGGTCCAGCGCATCTTCTCTTTTGGTGCCTCGCCGGCCGACTTCTCTTTCCGGCCGTACATCGCGCGCCTCTTCCCGCGAGACACATACCCCGAGGTGCTTCATCCTGACTCAAGCGGGACGACCCTCGTTACCGATTCCATCTCGCCATGCGAGTTCGGGTGCAGTTCAGCGAACTGGGACGGAACATGGTTCGCGAGCAACGACCCGCAGACCGGCCGCGGCTTTGTCGTGCTCCGCGAGTCGACGACCCCGGCTGCGCTCTGGATCGACATGGATGGCGCCTCGAACACCACCGCGTCGTCGGCCGTACTACTCCCGCCCCCCGGAGGCTTCACTGGCGCTGTTGACGAGACCGAGGTCCTCTGCTTCTACGACTCGACCACCTGGCCAGCCTTGAGCAGGAGTTCGCTCAGGCTGCCGCTCGGTTGTAGCTAGCGATAGGCGGCCCGCGGCGTGAGCGCCGCAAGCCGCGCCCGCCGCGTCGAAAGCCCCGCCAGGGGAGGCATTTACGCGCCCGCCGGCCTCTGTTAGGTTTGGCCGACCGAGGTACGGTGACAGGGCCGCCCGCCCGTTTACGCCTGACTGCGCGCGAACGCGAGATCGCGAACCTCATCGGGCTCGGCCTGACCAACAAGGAAATTGCGGCGCGGCTGAGGATCGCCCAGCGTACCGCCGACGCGCACGTCCAGAACATGCTCAACAAGCTCGGCGCGAGCAACCGCGCCCAGATCGTCGCGCTCGTGGAAATGAACGCGCCGCCGAGCCCGGTGCCGGCACCGACTGCGCAAGCCGTGCCGGCGCCCGTTCTGCGGCACGAGAGATTCGTCTTCCCCGTCGAGACTCGCCTTGCTCTGCTCGCAACCGGAGCTCTCGCGCTCGCGCTCCTGGTTCCGGCTGACACGCCACCGCGGGAGGCGTCATCCGCCGGCGATGTCGTGGCCTCGACGACTCAACGCGCCATCGACGATCCTTTCAACGGCAGCGACCTGGACACCTCGATCTGGGACTACAGCATCGGTCCTCACCTCAACGTCTTCGAAGGCAACGGCCATCTCGCGATCTACGTTTCGCCGGACGCGTCCAACCTCTTCAACGCAGGCGTGTCCACGGTGTGCCAGGCCAACGGCGACTTCGACGCCGAGGTGTCGTTCCAACTGGTCACATGGGCCAGGGAGGATGGGGTGTCGGTGAGCGTGCTGGCCAGCGGGACGCCGTTCAACACCTATCGGGCGAGCGCCTTGAACAACGACGTCTACGGCACGTATCTCCCGCCGGCGGGCCGCCAAGTGAAGGCGAGGGGATCGACGGGCAAGCTGCGCCTGGCGCGCGTAGGGTCAACATGGAGCGGTTACTACTTTGCAGCCGATCGGTGGTCCTGGATCGCCAGCGGGAAAGGGCCGACCGACGATATGGCCGTCAGCCTCATGCTCTTCAACGGCGACGTTCAGGCCTTCGGCGGCAGAGAAGCGCTGGTCTACTTCACAGGCTTTCACCTGGCCGCGCACCGGATCGTGTGCGCCGGACAGACTTGACGATCAACGGCCCCCGAGGTGAACCCATGTGCATCTTGAAGTGCTACAATGTGCAACATGGACAAGGTGGGAATCAGGGAGCTTCGTCAGAACGCAACTGCGGTGTTGCGTCGTGTCGCGGCGGGCGAGGCCGTTGAGGTGACCCACCGCGGCCGTGCCATTGCACGGATAGTGCCCATGCATGAGGAGAGCAGGCTCGAGCAACTCCTGGCGGAAGGACGAATGAGCGGCGCGACCGGACATCTTCTCGACGTCAAGCCGATTGCACCGATAGGCGGAAAGCCGCTCTTGTCAAAGACCCTGGCTGACATGAGGGCAGATGAGCGCTGAGGTCGCCTACCTCGACACGTCGGCGGCGGTGAAGCTCCTGATGACTGAGCCCGAGTCGGCTGCTTTGCGTAGGTGGCTTCGTCGGCGCCCTGAGCGCGCGTCTGCGGCACTGCTAAGGGTCGAGCTGTTGCGAGTCGTACGCCGTGCCGGTTTCCCGCGATTGATTCCGGAAGCCCGCAAGCTCTTGGCCGGCGTCCATCTCATCCGGCTCGACGATGCCCTGCTCGACCGTGCTGCCGACCTCGATCCGACCGAGCTTCGATCGTTGGACTCGATCCACCTCGCTGCTGCTGCAAGCCTCGGAGATGATCTGGCAGCGGTGGTCACGTACGACGATCGGTTGCTGGCCGGAGCTGCCTATCTGGGGTTGCCGACAGCAACGCCTTCCTGACCGGGGATGACACCACATGACAAGTCGTGGGACCTTCGCGTGGCGTGCGCCCTGATAAGCATGGATGTCATAGAGCCCTTCCTGGGTGAGCTGGGCTTCAGTCGTGACGACGGAGAAGCAGCACGTCAAGCTGCCCGCAGATATTTGCTCGACTGGCGCTCTCGAGAGGAGGGTGCCTCCGAGGATGATGCGGAAGTCTGGTTGGCTTCAGTGCGAGAAAGCAATGCGGCACTCGTGGCAGATCGGGTCGTTCAACTCTCGGACGAGCTTGCGACGCCTGGGCCGAATCATCTTCCCTGGATCGAGTTGATGGTCAAGCTGAAGGACAAGGCGGCGATGCAGACGAAGCCCCGGCTGAGCCGAGCCAAGCGTCTATGGCTGAGCAATGCGGCCAGGGTCTACCTGGCAGAGTCCGACCATATACACGAGCGGATTGAGGCGCTCGGCTCCGCAGAGCTGAGTCATTGGGACGCGCAGTTTCTATCCGAGGACTTCTATCCAGCCGACAGCGAAGATGACCCCAGCACTCATTTCGATCCAGGAGCCTGGCTTTGGGCGTGGCTTGACAAGCAGCATTGGAAGCGATTCCGTGACCAATTGCGATCAAAGCTTTCCGCTAAAGAGACGGACGAACTGGTGTCTTGGGGAGACGGAGTCATAGACTCACGATGGTCGCTGTCACGGGCGCTGTAGGTCCACGGGCGTACTTCTACACTATTCGTCTCAGGTAGTGTAGTAGAGTGGAGTGGTGAAACCCGCACCGTCGGATGATCTGGACGTCAAAGCCGCCGCACGGTTAGCCGGCCGGACAACTGAGACGATTCGACGATGGGTCTGGTCGGGCCGGCTCTCAGCTCGAAGACGAGGCAACCGACTTGTCGTCAGCCGGGGCGATGTCGAGGCCTTGGCCGGCGCTCGAAAGGGATTGCTGTCTCTCGCTGAGTGGGCAACTCTGGCGGAAGCGGCCATGCGCAGGAGGCGGGGCAGAGGCGCCTCGGCCGCGGACCTCGTGATCGAGGAGCGCCGGCGCAGGCTGGAAGGGGCTGCCGGTCATCGCGGTCGTTGACGCAAGTGTCGTGATCGACTGGATCGCGCCGGGCGCAGATCCCAAATCGCCTGCGATGGATACCCTTCGCGGCCTGATCCGGAGTGACGACGCCGTGGTGGCCCCGGAACTGCTCTTCGTCGAATGTGCGAGTGCCCTTGCGGCCGGCGTCCGCAGGCGTCGATGGACGGGAGCCGCCGCCGACGCGGCATACGGCCTTCTGACAGGGATGCCGGTTCAGACCGTAAGCGATCGACGCCATCTCGAACGAGCGTGGGAATTGTCGCGACGCTACGACAACCATCCCGTCTACGACATGCTCTACGCCGCTACCGCCGAGGCGGTCGGCACCGTCCTGATAACTGCCGACGAAGCGTTATTGCAGCGCTTGGGCTCCTTAGGCTGGGTGCGGCGCCCAGGGGCGTGATGGCGCTGCCCACAAGGCCGCTCAGCCTGCGCTCGATGCCGCCCACAGGTTGATGCCGCTCTCGGTCGCATAACGATCGATCTCGCGGAGCTCGTCCGAAGAAAAGTCGAGCCTTTCCAAAGCCGCGACGTTCTGCTCCAGCTGCCCCACGTTGCTCGCCCCCAGCAGGGCCGATGTCACGGTGGGATTGCGCAGCGTCCAGGCGATGGCCATCTGAGCGAGCGTCTGTCCGCGCCCCTGCGCTATCCGGTGGAGCGCGCGGACCTTCTCCAGGTTTGCGTCGGTCAACAACTCGGTGGAGAAGGAGCCAGGATGACTTGCGCGAGCGCCGGCCGGAACGCCGTTCAGGTAGCGGTCCGTGAGCAGGCCCTGCGCCAGGGGGGAAAAGACAATGCAGCCGATCCCCTCCTCGGCGAGCACGTCCAGAAGGTCGGTTTCGATCCAGCGGTTGAGCATCGAGTAAGAGGGTTGGTGGATGAGCAGCCGCGTGCCCAGGCCGCTCAGGATGGCGGCAGCCTCCTTCGTGCGCCGCGCGGAGTACGACGAGATTCCTGCGTACAGGGCCTTGCCCTGGTGCACCGCCGAATGCAGAGCCCCCATGGTCTCCTCCAGGGGGGTCTCGGGATCGAAACGATGCGAGTAGAAGATGTCGACATATTCGAGACCCATGCGCTTCAGGCTCTGGTCCAGGCTCGCGAGGAGATACTTGCGCGAGCCCCACTCTCCGTAGGGCCCCGGCCACATGTCGTAACCGGCCTTGGTCGAGATGACGAGCTCGTCGCGATGCTTGCCGAGGCCGCTCGCCATGATGCGGCCGAAGTTCGCCTCCGCGGCGCCATAGGGCGGGCCGTAGTTGTTCGCCAGGTCGAAATGGGTGATGCCGAGGTCGAACGCCCGCTGGACGATTTCGCGCTGCCCGTCGAGTTGACGGTCCGCACCAAAGTTCTGCCAAAGACCTAGCGAGATTGCAGGCAGCTTGAGCCCGCTTCGCCCGCTGCGCCGGTATTGCATGTGCTGATACCTGTCACTGGCCATCGCGTTCCCCCTACATGTCACCCAACGCCTGCTGATCGATCCACCGCGCGAGCCGCATCACCTCCAGGGCGACCTCGCGAAGGGTGCGCTCCTCGTTGAGCACAACCGGCGCGGATGGAGCGGTCTTGAGCGCTCGTTCCGTCATCTCGTCGATCTCGGCCAGGTGTTCATCGAGCTCCGCGCCAGAGTCGCGGGCACGTACTCGCCCCTCCAACGTCGACCTGCTCGCGTCAAGCCTCACCACCACGACCTCCCATCCCGGCAGCGCCTCCCTGACAGCCTGGAGGCTCAACGGGTTGAGGAGAGCGCGGGCAAGCACCAGGTCATCGATGCCCGCCTGGGCGTAGTTCGCGGCGACGTCGGTGAGGTTGCGACCGATCAGCTCATCTACGCCGAGCGTGGCGCCGGTCGCCCAGCCCAGCCAGTCGAGGTCGACGGCCGCGACGCGGAGAGCGCGCTCCGCAGCGACGGCGACCACCTCGCGCGCGACTGCGGTCTTGCCCGTCGCCAGGCCTCCCGTCAGCAGCAGTGCGCGCGACGCGTTCACCTCTCCACCGCCGGCTGCGGATTGCGCGCCTTGAAGACGCGAAACAGAAGCCAGAGCGACGGTATCAGGATCAGTCCGCCGATGGTGATGACGATGAGCATCGCCGACAACGTGCCTGGCGGCGCAGCGGTCGCCGAGATGGTCAGGTCGGGAGGGACCAGGTATGGCCATTGCCCGACCGCCCACGCCCAGAGCACGAGCACCACCTGGCCGGCGACCGCGACCCGGGCGATTCGCGGCCGCGAACGCCAGACCGCCCACAGCGCCAATGGGCCGTTGAGCAGTGCGAGCGCGAACAGCGGCAGTCCCCGCCCGGTCAGCGACTGGAGCAACCTGGGGCCTTCGGAAAACGAGATGGCCAGGGACAGCATCGCAAGGACTCCCGACGTGAGCGCCGCCGCGATGGCTCGACGCCTGAAGTCGGCGAGCAATGCAGGCCGGTCCTCGTTCTCGACCATGAGGTAGGTCGCGGCGAGATACGCGCACATCGAGAGCGCGAACAGTCCCGTTACGACCGCCAGGGGCGTGGTCCAGCCGGCAAGAAAACCGCTGGCAAGCTGCCCGCCGGGAGCGTGAATGGAGCCCGAGGCGACAGCAGCAGCCGCGGCGCCCAGGAAGAACGGTGTGACGATGCTCGCCACGCCGAAGACCACGCCCCATGGTGACAGCGGCCCGACAGCGTCGCTCCCGTGCGCCCGAAAGGCGAACGACGCGCCCCGAAGAACGATGCCGACCATCGCCATCGTGAAAGGAAGGTATAGGGCCAATCCCAGCACTCCGAAGGTGACCGGGAACGCTGTGAAGAGGCCGGTGATCATGAAGATCAGCCACACGTGGTTCGCCTCCCAGACCGGGCCCATCGCCTCGGCGACCGCGCCGCGCTGTTGGTTGGCCCTTGGTCCGCTTGCGAAAAGATCCCAGACCCCTCCGCCGAAGTCGGCTCCGGCGAGCACCGCGTACGCGGTGAGCGCCAGCCAAAGAATGCCGGCCACCAGCTCGGCGCTGCTCATCAGGAGATGCGACCGGCTTCCGGGAGGTTGCCCTGGCCTGCGGCCGCACCGCGATTGCGTGCGGCCAGCATCAGCAACAACCGACCGGTGGTGATCGCGAGACCGGCGTAGATGGCGATGAAGATCGCGAACGTCAAGCCGAGCGCCGGGGCGGTGGTCGCAGCCTCGGAGGTGCGCATGATGCCGTAGACGATCCAGGGCTGGCGCCCGAATTCGGTTACGAACCAGCCTGATTCCATGGCGGCCACACTCGCGGGACCCGCCGCAACCAACCCCAGCAGCAGGGCGCGCCGCATTGGCAGGGACCGCCGGCGGATTGCGATCAGCCAGAATGCAGCGGCCAGCAATCCAAGGAGCAACCCCAGGCCGACCATGCCGTCGAACGACAGATGGACGAGGACGGGGTTGGGGCGGTCGGCGGCAGGAAAGCTGTCCAGGCCTCGCACCTCGGCGTTGGGATCGAACGCGGCCAGGAAGCTCAGCGCTTTGGGAATCTCGATCGCAAACAGGACTCGGTGCTGAGCGTCGACCGGGATCCCGCCGATATGGAGTGGAGCTCCACGCTGCGTTTGATAGATGCCCTCCAGGGCGGCGAACTTGGCCGGTTGAGCCCCGTATATGAATCGTGCGCTGGAATCGCCGGTGATCCCCGCCAGCACGATCGCGATCGCCGCCATCGCCATGCCGGACGCAAGTCCGCGCCGGTGGAAGATGTCGTTTCGCCCTCTCAGCAGGCCCGCCGCATAGACGGCGGCGACGAGGAAGCCGGTGACCACGTAGGCCGACACCAGCATGTGAGGATCCTCGGTGGCGGTCGACGGATTGAGGGCTGCCGCAACCGGGTCGACCTGGGCGAGCTGGCCGTCAGGGCCGAGCCGGAAGCCGGCGGGAGTGTTCATCCAGGCGTTGGCCATGACCACGAAGACCGAGCTGGCAGCCCCGCTGAGCGCGATCGGTATCGACGTCAGCCAATGCTTGACCGGGCTGAGGCGATCCCAGCCGTAGAGGTACAGCCCGAGGAAGATCGCCTCGATGAAAAAGGCAAACCCTTCAGCTGAGAAGGGAAGGCCGAAGATGGCGCCTGAAAACGCCATGAAGCGTGGCCAGAGGAGGCCGAGCTCGAAGGACAGGACGGTGCCGGAGACGGCGCCGACGGCGAAGAGAATCCCAAAGGCCCTCGACCACCGGCGCGCGAGCGCCATCCAGGCTTCATCGTGTCGCCACAGGGCAAGGCCCTCGGCCGTGGACATCAAAAGCGGCAACCCGACGCCGAGCACGGCGAAAACGATGTGGAACCCCAGCGAGGTTCCCATCGTGGCCCGCGCGAGGGTGGTGTTGTCCATTCCTAGCGAAGTCGTCGGAACAAATGCAGCGCCCCGAGACTCATTGTGGTCGCTGACGCCAAACGAGTCGAACGAGGATCAGCCGCCCGCGATCGCCCCCACGATCAAGTAAGGCTCTCGGCCTTCGGCGACCTCGGCCGGGAGCGGCGCGTCCGGAGACTGGTCGGACAGGTCTTCCTCGCACGCATAGAACCTCAGCATCGGCCGGCGCTGCTGCGTCACCTGGTCGCGAATGGTTCCGCGCAGCGCCGGGTATGTGGATTCGAGCGCGCCCAGAAGAGAGCGTTGAGTCACGGGGCTCTCGACCTGCACCTCAACCTCGCGGCCGACACCGGCGAGGGTGCGCAGGTTCGCCGGCAGGACGACCCGTATCAACGCAGCGTCTGCACCTCCACCGAGAGCACCGACGGGAAATCGTGCACGATCGCCTTCCAGCTGTCGCCCGCGTCCGCCGAGGCGTACACCTGGCCGCCCGTGGTGCCGAAGTACACCCCACACGAATCGAGCGAGTCGACGGTCATGGCGTCGCGCAGAACGTTCACGTAGCAGTCCTCCTGCGGCAACCCCTTGGTCAGCGCCTCCCACTCGTTGCCGCCCGTGCGGCTGCGGTAGACGCGCAACTTTCCATCCGGCACGAAGTGGTCGGAATCGCTCTTGATCGGGACGACGTAGACCGTGTCCGGCTCGTGCGCGTGGACGTCGATCACGAACCCGAAGTCGCTCGGCAGGTTGCCGCTGATCTCATCCCACGACTCGCCGCCGTTGTCGCTCCGCATCACGTCCCAGTGCTTCTGCATGAAGAGCACGTTGGGACGGCTCGGGTGCATCGCGACGTGGTGGACGCAGTGTCCGACGAATGCGTCCGGGTCCGGGATGTAATTCGACTTCAGGCCCTGGTTGATCGGCCGCCACGTCTTGCCGGCGTCGTCGCTTCGGAAAGCACCCGCGGACGAGATCGCCGTCACGATCCGGTTGGGGTCGGTCGGGTCGAGGATGATCGTATGCAGGCACAGACCACCCGCGCCTGGGGCCCAGGACGGGGCGGACTCGTGCATTCGCAGGCCCGGTAGCTCCCGCCAGCTCTTGCCGCCGTCGTCGGAGCGGAACAGCGCCGCGTCCTCGACACCGGCGTACACGACGTCGGGATCGGTCAACGACGGCTCGAGGTGCCAGACGCGAGCGAAGTCCCAGGGATGGTCTGAGTTGTCGTACCACTTGTGAGTGGTCCGCTCACCGTCGTACTGGAAGTCGTTGCCGCCCGCCTCCCAGGTGGCGCCGCCGTCGTCCGAGCGCTGGATCACCTGCCCGAACCAGCCGCGCGACTGCGACGCGTAGAGCCGGTCGGGGTCGGCAGGGGACCCTTTGACGTGGTAGACCTCCCACCCCGAGAAATGCGGCCCGTCGACCTCCCAGCGCTCGCGGCGCTCATCGGAAGTCAATACGAAAGCACCCTTCCTGGTTCCTACGAGTAGACGTACTTTTGCCATCTAACCTCCCCCTGGTACCGGCAATCCTTCGGTGGCCATCTATGAACTATGACTGCCGGACGGGCCAAAATTCATCGGTGGTTTCGGCTGCGGCGACGGTCGGGGAGGTCGGCTCAGGAAATCGCGAGCCGAGCGGCGGTCCTGGATGCCGGCCCGTCGCTTCCAACGAAGGATCGTGACCCGCGGTCATAGGTGACGGGTCGAGCATGAGCCGCAAAACCGCTCACCGGGAACCACTCATCGACTCCCCGCACCAGCTCGTGAGGCCCCTCGATCTCGACCAGGCCTGAACGCCGAGCGTCGGCCAGCCGGAGCTGTCCCAGATAAACCCTGGTGACGCACTCGAGGTCGCTTCGAATCACCAGGTCGTCACCGAAGCCGGGGTCGCTGTAGCAGAGGTCCGGATCGTCGCGCCTCAGCACCAGCCAGTAGCGCTTCTTCTCGTCTCGAAACTCGAACCGGACGACGTGCCGCCCATGCGGCAAGCGCTCGGGAAGGAGATGACACAGAATGGTCCACATCAGGTTGTCGCCGTCGAGGTGTTCCCGCTTGACTTCGAGATACTGCTGGCCCCAGATACCGAGACCTTTCACGAGGTCCGCGAGCTGGCTTCCAGCCTCGGTCAGGTGGTATGTCGAACCCCTGCCGTTCGGATTCGGACCGGTCTCTATGACTCCAGCTCGCTCGAGACTCTGCAAGCGCCGGCCGAGCATGCTCGGGGAGATCGAGTGCAGACCTTTGAGGATCTCGCTGAAGTGATGCCGCCCGTTCATGATCTCGCGCACGATCAGAGGGGTCCAGCGCTCGGCGAAGATCTCTGAGGCGCGGGCGACCGGGCAGAACTGTCCGTATCCCGACATGGGCAGATTGTCGGCTCACCTGACCGTCGCGGCAACTACCAATTTAGTAGCTGCAACTTCACTTTTGCGACTGGAACTCATGTCTTCCGGCGCCTAGCGTGCAGCCATGAGAACAAAAGCAATCGTTGGCGTGCTCGGTGTTGTCATGGCGTTGAGTGGCGCGCTGGCAGCGCCTGGAGGCGTCCGAGCGGCGGCCCCCACCAACACGGTGATCGCCTGGAACGGCTTCATGATGGCGACTTTCGCCACCGCGAACGTGCCGCCTCCGACTTCCACGCGCCTCGGGGCGATGGTCCAGGCGGCGGTGTTCGACGCCGTCAACGGCATCGAGCCGGAATACACGTACATACACGTGGCTCCTGCGGCGCCGCTCGACGCATCACGGCAGGCTGCGGCGGCGGGCGCCGCCTACACCGCGCTGGTGTCGCTCTTCCCGTCGCAAAAGACCAAGCTCGATGCTGACCTCGCGGCCTCGGTCGCCGCGATGAACGGAGACGGAGACGACTCGGACTCCGCCGTCGCAGCCGGCCTCGCCTGGGGCGGCGCCGTCGCCGGCCAGATCCTTTCGTGGCGGGCGACGGATGGCTTCAACGCCATCCTGCCGCCCTACGTTCCAGGGACCGCGCCAGGCGACTGGGTCCCCACCTTGGGTGGATCGGGTCCACCGAAGTTCCGGCAGCTTGCCACCACCACTCCCTTCGCCCTCACCTCGCCGTCGCAGTTCAGGCCCGCCGGACCCCCGGCGCTGTCCAGCGCCAGGTACGCGATCGGCTTCAATGAGGTGAAGGCGATGGGCGGCCTCACGAGCACCGAGCGCACCGCATTTCAGGCGGAGACGGCGAACTTCTGGCAGCTCGACACGCCAATCGACATGTGGGACCGAGTCGCCGATTCGCTGGCCGAGGCGCATCATTTGAATCTCCTGCGCGTCGCGCGACTCCTCGCGTTCCTGAACATCGCCGAGGCTGACGCCGCCATCGCGGTGTGGGATGCCAAGAACCAGTTCAACTTCTGGCGGCCGATCACCGCGATCGCCCAGGCGGATCTCGACGGCAACCCCGACACCGCGCCGGACCCAACCTGGCTGCCGCTGCTCGTCACGCCCTACTTCCAGGAGTATCCGTCAGGCCACTCGGGTGTCAGCGGCGCGGCCGCGACGGTGCTCGCATCTTTCTTCGGTAACGACGCCGAGTTCACGATCTCGTCGAACGGCCTGCCCGGCGTCACACGCAGCTTCACCAGCTTCACGGACGCAGTCGCTCAGGTCGCAGACGCCCGCGTGTTCGCGGGCTTTCATTTCCGATTCTCCTGCGACGACGCCTCCCACATGGGCGCGCAGGTCGCCGGCTACGCCGAGTCGACGCTGATGCGCAGCCTTGACGACTAGGCGGGACGACTGAGACGGGGCTAGCCAGGGCTAGGTAGCGAGAAGCGGTCGATCGCGGCCAGCACCGCCTCTCGCATGCCCGGCTCACCGGTCCCGTGGCCGGCGTCATCGATCACGACCAGCTCGCTGCCAGGCCATGCCTGACTCAACTCCCAGGGCACGTCCAGGGGAGAGCTGAGGTCCAGCCGGCCGTGGATGAGGACTCCCGGGATCCCGGCCAACCGGCCGGCGTCGCGCAGAAGGGCGCCGTCCTCGAGAAAGGCCGCGTGATGCCAGTAGTGCGTGACGAGCCGGGCGAAGACCATGCGGAAGCGGGGGTCGTCGTAACGCGGGTCGGACCGATGATCGGGTCGCACGGCCACGTGCGTGTCCTCCCAGCGACACCAGTCGCGAGCGGCCGCCTCACGAACCGCCGCATCGGAATCGTGCAGCAGCCGGTAGTAAGCGGCGATGAGATCGCCGTCACGATCCGCGGCCGGCACGCCATCCCGGAATCGGGCCCACTGTTCCGGGAAGTACCGTCCGACGTCACGCGTCACCCACCGCACCTCACGATGGGATGTCGTGCCAACGCTGAAGAGAACCATCTCGGAAACGAGCTCAGGAAAGTGTTCCGCGTAGGCGAGGCCCAGCGTCGAGCCCCACGAACCGCCCACCACCATCCAGCGTTCGATGCCGAGGTGCGATCGGAGCCGCTCGATGTCGGCGATCAGGTGTTCCGTGGTATTCGTGGCGAGGTCGACCGCTGGGTCGCCGGCGTTAGGGGTGCTCCGCCCGCAGCCGCGCTGGTCGAACAGGACGACGCGGTATGCGGCCGGGTCGAAATATCGCCGCCAGGCGGGGACGCAGCCCGAGCCTGGTCCGCCGTGAAGCATGACCGCGGGCTTGCCGGCCGGGCTGCCGCAGACCTCCCAGTAGACGAGGTTGCCGTCGCCGGCATCGAGCCTCCCGGTCTCGTACGGCTCGATCTCGCCGTAAAGGGTCTCCATCGCATGAATCTAGGCCGTACCAACCACCGGCGGAGTGGCAGGATGGGTGAGAACGGATGACTGAACGCGCGGGACTCATGACCGTCGGCGACCTGGCGGCACGCACCGGTCTCTCCATCAAGATGATTCGCGAGCTCGAAGGGCGCGGCTTGATCTACACGGCCGGCCGCAGCCCGGCCAACTACCGACTCTTCGACGACTCCGCGCTCTGGTGCGTGGAGATGATCCGCGGGCTGCGCTCGCTCGGCTTGACCTTCAAGGAGATCGAGCAGCTGGCGATCGTCTACATTCAGCGCTCTGACGAGCGTGAGCACCAATTCGCGCGCGATCGGACGGCTGGGCACAGCCGCGCGAGCGGTGGCCGGGGTCGCCCTGCTCGCGCTCGGGATCGTCGGCCTACCTCCCTTCGGTCACTTGATTCCCTGGTGGCAGCTGGCCCTCGGCCTCGCCGGGATCCCGGCGGTACTGACCCTGGGCCAGCTCGCCCGCCTCGCATTCACGAAGGTCCAGATGCAGGCGACCAATGCGCTCGCGACCTGCCTCAACTTCGCCGTTCTCGGCGCGCTTCTGCTCATCACGCCGACGCGCAGCGCCACGCTCGTGTTCCTGGGCGGCTCGATGCTCCTCGCCGCCGCTCGCGGCTACGGCGGCTGCGAGAGCCTTGCGTTCTCGAACTGGCTTCTGCGCCGCGACGACCAGGTCGGGTGTCTGTTGTTTGGCCCCCTGGACAGGCTCGAGGCCGAGCGTACCGCCGTCAGCTGATCGACCGCCAACGCTCGACCAGGTCCGCAGCGGCCTCACTCCACGCCGGAAAACGAAAGTCAAACCCGGCCTCGAGGAGACGCCGCGGCACGACTCGACGGCTCTTGAGGATGAGCTCGGTTTCAGTCCGCAGGAAGAAGGCGCCGATTTCGAGCATCCAGCTCGTCGCTGGAAGTCCGACGGGCGCTCCGTAGGCTCGCCGCAGCGCGGCCATGAAGTCGCGATTGGACAGCGGGTTGGGCGCAGTCACGTTGACGCACCCATCGACGTCACTACGTCCGATCAGGAATTCGATGGCGCGGACGAAGTCCACGTCGTGGACCCAGGACACGAACTGGCGCCCCGACCCGGATGACCCACCCAGGCCCAGCCGGACCAGGTTCAGCAGCGTGTCGAAGACCCCGCCTTTGTCAGGGCTCATGACCATCGCGCTCCGCAATGCGAGCTTTCGCGTCTGCGGAGTGTCGGCCTGGAAGAAGGCTCCCTCCCAGCTGATCGCCACGTCGTAGCTGAACGCCCACGTTGATGGGAGGCCGGGCTCACGACCTCCGATCACGCCGTCGACGTCATCCATCGGTCGATCGGTGACGTGGGTGTAGATCGTTGCCGTGCTGGCATTCATCCAGACCGCCGGCGGTTGAGAAGCCTGAGCGATTGCATCACCCACCAGCCGGGTGGTGACGAGGCGAGACGCCTTGATTTCGCGGCGGTTGGCCTGGTTGTAGCGGCAGTTGACGCTGCGCCCGGCCAGGTTGATGAGCACGTCAGCGCCGTCCAGCGCATCCACCCAGTCACCTGGGTGCCGGCCGTCCCAACCGATGGTCGGCCACGGCGCCGGATCGACGTGACGGGCGACGACGACAACGGCATCGCCTCGAGCGTGGAAATGACGCGCGAGAATCCGTCCCACCTGCCCGCTCCCACCCGTGATCACGATTCGCATCGATCTCGAATGCAGGCGCAGGATAAGCCGGAAGGGATGCGAACGAGTCCTACGAGATGGATGGTATCGGCGCTGGGCGTGCTGGCCATCGGCTGCGGTGGCGGTTCAGCACAGGCGAGCCCCCACCCGGGCTCGCCCACCGTGACGACGTCGGCCACCGCCGAAGCCTCTCCGAGCTCCGCGCCGCCGGTCGCCGCGGCGCTGCCGCTCGGCGTGGTGGTCAAGGATTTCTTGACCGGCGACGGCGGTCCGACGTACAGCATCAGCCTCGTCGATGTCGACGGTCGTGTGGTCGCCACCACCACCGGCGCCAAGCGGAGCGTTTTCGTCCAGATGCCGAACATCTCCGCATCCAACTCACACCTTTACTACCTTGACGGGGACTCTCGGGTCATGGCCCTCGCACTGGACGGCACCACCGCAGCCGCCACCACCGTACCGGTGGTCGCGAACTCTGCCGCGGTCTTCTCTGTGAGCCCGGATGACACGCGCATCGCCGTCGCCCTCATCACCTTTCCTTATCCGGCCAGGACCCGGATCTACGTCGAGGACCTGCAGGGCGGCGGGCACCACATCGAGCTGTTCTCGTCCACGAGCGTGGTCGAGTGGCCGGTGGGCTGGCACCAGGGCCACATCGTGATCGCCGTCGGCCGCAACGCTCAACCGCAAAATGCATACGAAGGCTTCGAGCGAGCCGACGCCGGCTACCACGTGGCCGACGCTGCGACCGGGGCCCGCATTGCCGCCGTTTGCACCGGCTACCAGGGCTCCGGCCCGCCTGTTGCGGCGGGCTCGGTGTGCACGAACTTCCCCGCGCACGAGGTGTCGGATTGGAGCGGCGCCACTCGGCCGCTGCCGGCCGATTCGGGATGCGGCGGCGGCGTGCTCGCCCCGGACGGGCTCCTGGTGGCCGACTGCGAGGGCAATCCCCGCACCGTCACCCTGGTGGCCAAAGACGGCACCACGATCTCGACTGCCTTCAGAGCGACGCCGTATGGATGGATCGACGCGACTCACGTGGTCGTCCAGAGCGACACCGACTCGTCCCTGGGCATCCTCGACACAGCGTCTCTGCGCATGACCCAGGTCCAGGCGCAGGGCTTCTTCGGCGCGGCGATTCCGGGCAGTCTCTAGCTCAGGTCACTTCGCGGCGACTGTTTCGTCCCACGTCTGCGCATCGGCTCCGTCCGGGTGGTCGTTGACGAACGGGAATGGCTGCACCAGCTCGCGAAGCGCCAGCTCGTAGTGGAAAGTGCCGGGCTGGTTCGCGGTGCCGGTGATCGAGAACGTCGCCGTCGCGCCCGCCCCGAGGTCGCCACAGTCGAACGCGGAACGGTCGGTCTCGATCGTGCACCCGCCCAGGTCGGTCACGGTATGGCGTTCGTACCACTTGTCGGCCGAAAGGAAGGTCAGTCCCAGGTGGGAGATGGCGGGCCCGGTGTTCGTGACATTGACCACGAGCTGGGCGCGCCCGCCAACAGCAGCTTTCTGGGATGCGGAGGCGGTCACATCGGCCGTCAGGGGGACCGGCGTCTCGACGAGGCATGCAGAAAGAGCCAGGAGCGCCACTCCCAGGACAGACTTCATCTCATTAAACCGTTGCTCATTGAGACCGACAACCGGCGGGCTTATTGTGGACGCGTGATGTCGAAAGCCGCGGCCGTAACGTCTGTGCGTGAAGCGGCGTTTGACTTCCCCGTGGGGCTCAGGCTGGCGGCCGCCATCGCCATGTTCGCCGTCGCCGGCTGCTCGGGCTCGGGCAACCCCACCTCGCAAACCAGCCCATCCCCGTCCGCGCTGGCCACGGCGTCGGCGATCCCGGCGCCGTCACCTTCTCCGAGCCCGGCGCCATCGCCCACACCCCTGACCGGCTCCGCCATCGTCCCGCCCTGGGCCGCGATGCAGGCCGCCTGCTCGGCCGGGCCGGCGGCCCAGGAGGCCCTGATCACGCTGCAGGGCGCAAGCCATCCCGTGCTGGCCGACGTCAGCGACCCGGTGCATCCGCGCACCATCTGCACGATCACCGGGTCGTGGAGCCCGCAGCTGGTGACCCAGGGAATGATCTCCTGGTCGGCGACCCAGGGCAGCCCTGGCACGCCCGGCAGCAGCGTCATCGCCACCCTCGACGTCTTCACCGGCACCACCGCGGTGGCGGCAAGGTGGACGGGCGGGGGGTTCCTGGACGGCCTGCACTCGTGGAGCCCCGATGAGAGCACGCTCGCGTACATCAACTCCGACGCCACCGCGGTCACAGTTCACCTCCTGACCGGCGCGGGTGATCGCGTGATCGCGACCTATGGCGCTGTGCCGGGAAGGGGCGTCAACCCAGCCGAAGACGACGCCTTCCTTGCGTTCTCACCCGACGGCGCATATTTCGTCCTGGAGCAGACCTTCACCGGCACCGGCGACCGCCTGGACGTGTGGAGCCGCTCCGGCATCGCCTTCTCGCAGCCGAGCGCGACCATGGCCGCGTGGGGCAGCACGGCCAGCAAGCTCTACTTCCGGCAGCCCAACGCGGCGATCGTCTATGTCTGGGATTCGGCCGGCGCGGCGGGCAACCGCACCCAGGCGTTCGGACAGCAGCTCGCCTGGATCCGACCCAGCACCGACGCCGGCGACGACTACCTGGCGTTCACGGTCCGCGACTCGAGCGGCGTCCCTCACGTCTGGCTGTATGGGTATGGAGGCAGGGCGGGGGGCCAGCTTCCCAACGTGCGCTCTTCTCCGGCATTCCTCAACCCGGCGACGGTCTTTCTGGTCGAGGAGGCGGCCTGCGGCGCCAACTGCGGCATCGGCCCGTCAAACCAGCCGGATGGGAAGACCTTCACCTACAGCATCGCCACCAAGACCGAAACGCCTTCCACGATCGCGAGCGTGCTGGGTGCCTGGCCGCGAGCAGGGCAAGGGTGATGCGGCAAGCCAGCATCCAGCGCTGATGATGGGATGATGGCGTCGAGCAATATGGACGAAACGATGTCCGAATCCGAGCCGCTGACGGAGAGCGCCGAGCCGGCCGCGAACGGTGCGCCGCCCGCGGTTGAAGCGCGTGCCGAGCTTCCGCCACCACCTGAGTTCGACGCCACACCGTGGCCGGTGCCGGCAGGTCGCGCGCCACGGCCGCTGCGAATACGGAGGCCGTTGGGCCCGCGCCTTTGGACGGCGACCCTCGCCGCGGCGCTTCTCTTCACGGCCGGAGGGCTGGCGCTTCTCTACATGGACGACACCACGTTCCAGCACACCGCGAGCCAGCTGACCACCGACAACAACAACCTGAAGGCCCAGAACAAGGCGCTGGGGGCTCAGCTGCTTACCACCCAGACGAACCTCACGGCCACCCTGGCGGAGCTGGCGACAGTCCGGGCGGAGCTGGAACACCCCGAGCTGACGATCTGGAATGTGCCCCAACCAATCAACGGTCCCACCGTCTACCTGGCCGGCGGCGCCCCGGATACGTTCACCTACCACCTGAAGGCGACTTCGAACGGGCCGATGTCGATCAGCATCCTGACGCTCGAGGACTTCGCCAGCGCAATCAGCTGCGTTGTGAACGGCTTCGGCCCAAACACGAACTACTGCATGCACCATTCCGGCGCGGAGATAACCTGGCTCAACATCACCACCATCAACTACGACTTCCACAAAGCCGAAGGCTGCGCCGATTATGTTGTGGTCTTCACGTCCGCCCGCAATATCACAGTCACGCCGAACGTGAGCGTGACCTACAACCCAGCCTCGCGCGCCACCGGTTCCTGCGCACAGTAAACAACTGATTTCGTTAACTCGTTGCGTCGGGAGATAAAGTTAGGCTAACCTACACTTTGTGATAGGTATAGCTGACCCAATATTTAGGGCAGCCTAGGCCAAACCAGTGGTCGAAGTCGCCCGACGCAGCACGTTCACCCAGTCCCAGGAGGACTACCTCAAAGCGCTCTACCACCTCCACGGCGACTCCCGGCCGGTGCCCACCCGCGAACTTGCCCAGCGCCTCGGCATCTCCTCGCCGTCGGTCAGCGAGATGGTCAACCGCCTCGTCGCCCAGGGCCTTGTCGAGCACGACCGATACCGCGGCCAGCAGCTGACCCGCGACGGCAGGAAGGTCGCCCTCGAGCTCGTGCGGCACCACCGGCTGCTCGAGATGTTCCTCGTGCAGGTGCTCGGCTACAGCTGGGACGAGGTCCACGAGGAGGCGGAGCGCCTCGAGCACGTCATCTCGGAGCGGATGGAGCAGCGCATCTTCGAGCTGCTCGGTCGACCGGAGCTCGATCCCCACGGCCACGCCATCCCCAGCGTCACCGGCAAGGTTCGGCCGCCCAGCGAGCGGGCGCTGAACGAGTGCCACGCGGGCGAGAAGGTCGTCGTTCAGGGCGTCTCGGACGACGACCCCGCCAAGCTTCGCGAGCTCGAGCGGCGCGGCATCCTTCCCGGCACGCACATCGACGTGCTGGCGCCGAGCCAATACGAGGGTCCCATCGAAGTCCGAATCAAGGGCCGTCGCCTGCAGGTTCCGCTCGGGCTCGCCCGCGCGATGTTCGTCGAGCGCCGGTAGACGTTGGCCAAACCCGCGCGACCGGATGTGATCGAGGAGCCGCCGCTCCAGCCGCCGAAGACGCCCGCAAAGCCCACGCCGCCGAAGCCGAGTGCCGCGAAGGTCGCGCCCGCGGTCGCCGCCCTACCCGGCGAGGAGCGCGTCCTTCGCGCTGCCGAGAAGGCGCTCGCCGGCAAGACCCGCGGATTCCGTGCGCTGCTGCCCTTCCTCGGGCCCGCCTTCGTCGCCTCGGTGGCTTACGTCGACCCCGGGAACTTCGCCACCAACATCGCGGGCGGATCCCAGTACGGCTACATGCTGCTGTGGGTCGTCCTCGTCGCCAACCTCATGGCGATGCTCGTCCAGTCCATGAGCGCGAAGCTGGGGATCGCCACCGGGCTGAACCTGGCGGAGGTATGCCGGCAGAAGTTCCCGTTCTCGGCCGTGATCGGCCTGTGGATCCAGGCCGAGGTGGTGGCGATGGCGACCGACCTCGCCGAGTTCATCGGCGCCGCCATCGGCATCCACCTTCTCTTCCCATCGATTCCTCTCTTCACCGCCGGCATCATCACCGGCATCGCCGCGTTCGGGATCCTCTCCCTGCAGTCCCGCGGCTTTCGCGGATTCGAGGCAGTGATCACGGTCCTGGTCGCGGTGATCGTTGGCGCCTTCGCCTTCGAGGTCATCCTTGCCCGTCCATCGGTGGGCGGTGTGGTGACCGGCCTCGTCACGCCGCGGTTCGACGGCACCGAGAGCGTCCTGCTCGGCGCCGGCATCCTCGGCGCGACGGTGATGCCGCACGTGATCTACCTGCACTCCGCGCTCACTCAGCGCCGCGTGGTGGGGGCGACCGAGGACGAGCAGAAGAAGATCTTCAACTTCGAGAAATGGGATGTGGTCATCGCGATGGGCCTCGCGGGTGTCGTCAACGTCGCGATGTTGACGATCGCGGCGGCCGCGCTGCACGGCCACGGCATCAGGGTCCAGAACCTCGACCAGGCGTTCCGGGCGCTCGGCCACACGCTCGACCACGGGGCAGACATCTTCTTCGGCCTGGGTTTGTTGGCGTCGGGCCTGTCGTCCTCATCGGTGGGAACCCTTGCCGGTCAGGTCGTGATGCAGGGCTTCATCCAGCGCCGTATCCCGCTGTTCCTGAGGCGCGCCATCACCATGGCCCCGGCCCTGGTCGTGATCGCGATCGGCCTGGACCCCTCACGCGCGCTGGTGCTGAGCCAGGTGGTGCTTTCGTTCGGGATCCCGTTCGCGCTGGTCCCTCTGCTGCTGTTCTGCCGCGATCGCGGCCTGATGGGGACGCTGGTCAACCGGCCCTCGACGACGGCGCTCGCCACGATCGTGGTCGGCGTGATCCTGACCCTGAACGTGTTCCTGCTGTTCCTTCTCCTCACCGGGCGCTGATCACGCCCGGGAGAAAGGGGGCGTCAGGTCTTGCCGCCGCCTCCGAGCAGGTCCCGCCCGCGCTCGAACTCCTCAGCCGTGATCTCGCCTGACGCAAACCGGCGGGCAAGGATCTCCAGCGGGGTTTCCCGAGGCGCCGAGGGCGGCATCGGGCCCATCTGGGTGGGCGGCGGACCGATCGGGTAGGCAGGCCGGCCCGAGGCGCGAACCGCCCAGAGGATCAATGCGGCCAGCCCGGCCACGAAGATGACGAAGAGGGGCAGCATCCAGAAGAAGTGAAACCCTATCGGCACTGGCCCGTACATTCAAAAACCTCCAGGGCCGAGGATCGGCCCCAAGACGACAATACACTCGTCCAGGCAGGTCAGGATTCAAAGGCAGGGTGGGTTCGTGAAGCTGGGCGTCGCCATCGGTTACTGGGGCATGGGGCTGACGGCCGCCGACCAGCTCGAGATCGCGCGCACCGCGGAAGCCCTCGGCTACGACTCCATCTGGTCGGCCGAGGCTTACGGGTCCGACGCCGCCTCCGTGCTGGCCTGGCTCGCCGCGGGCACGAGCCGGATCAAGCTCGGCGCGGGCATCTTCCAGATCCCCGGGCGCAGCGCGGCCATGACCGCCATGACCGCGGCGACGATCGACCAGCTCTCGGGCGGCCGGATGCTGCTCGGGCTCGGCACGTCGGGCCCACAGGTATCGGAAGGGTGGCACGGGGTGCGCTTTCCCCACCAGGTCGAGCGCACCCGAGATTACGTGGCGGTCGTCCGCATGGCCCTCGCCCATAAGAAGGTCGAATACCAGGGCGAGACGCTCGTGCTGCCTCTTCCCGACGGCCCGGGCAAGGTGCTGAAGCTCACGATCCGGCCGGTCCAGGACAGCATCCCGATCTATCTCGCCGTGCTCGGGCCCAGGAACGTCGCGCTTGCGGGCGAGATCGCCGACGGCTGGCTGCCCGTGTTCTTCTCGCCCGAGCATGTGTCGAGGCTGCGGGTGCCGCTCGAGGAAGGCGCCGCGCGCGCAGGCCGCACCCTCGACGATTTCCGCATCTGTCCCAGCGTCAACGTGATGATCAGCGACGACATCGCCTCCGCACGCGACGCCATGCGTCCGATCCTCGCCCTCTATATCGGCGGCATGGGCTCGCGCGAGCAGAACTTCTACAACCGCCTCGTGTCGTCCTACGGGTTCGAGGCGGCCGCCCGCGAGGTGCAGGAGCTCTACCTCGACGGGAAGCGGGCGGCGGCGATGGAGGCGCTCCCGGACGAGCTCATCGACATGACGTGCATCGCCGGGCCCAAGGACCGCGCTCACGAGAGGCTGCGCGCGTATCGCGACGCCGGAGTCGAGACCCTGATCGTGTCGCCGATGGCCTTCGACGCCGAGGAGCGCCAGAACCAGCTGCGCCTGGTCGCCGAGGTCAACGACCAACTGGAGTAAACGTAGTGGAAACTACTTGCCAAAATGGAAAGTAGCTGCTACGGTATGCGAGATGACTGAGCCATCGCCGACCCCACAGGATGCTCGTGCGTTACTGGACGAAGCCGACGGCCGCGCCGCGACCGTGCGCCGGTCGGAAAGTCAGCTGCGATGGACCCTCCTACTGGTGGCCGTGATGTACATGGTCACCGCGGTCCTGTTGAGCTTCAACCCGCGCCAGGGGAACCGGCTGATCGGCACGGCGCTGATCGCCACCTTCCTCGTCGCCCTCGCCGGGGCCATCTACCTGGGCTGGCGCGTAAAGGCGTGGAGCCGAGCCGCGGTCCTATGGTTCATCGCTTCGGTGGCTGCGTTCATGGTCTGGAATGCCGCGGTCATCTGGGTGAGCGTCGCCGCCGGCTGGTGGGGACCGAACGCGCCGGGAATCCACTTCGGAGGCAGCGCGGTGGTGGCAGTCATCCCGCTTCTTGTCGCGACGTGGCTGTTCGGGCGGCGTTGAGCCACCCACGCCACGAGCTGGACGACCTGCTGGGCCATCCGGTTCGCTTCTCGATCGCGGCGCTGCTCGCGGCGGCGACCAAGGCTGAGTTTGGCTTCGTGAGAGACCACGTCGAGGTGAGCGATTCGGTGCTCTCGAAGCAGGTGAGCGCTCTGGAGCAGGCCGGCTACGTCAAAGTCCACAAGGGGTTCGTGGGCAAGTGGCCTCGCACGTGGCTCTCGCTGACAAAGAACGGACGGCACGCCTTCGAGCGGCACCTGCGGGCGCTGCGCGAAATTGCTGCCGCGGATGAGGTGGGGAGCGCGATCCGCCAGCGTTAGCCTGTAGTGGTGCAGCAGGGCGAGGTCTTCAATCAGCCGCCTCCCCTGGTCGATTACAACCTCTTCGACGCCGATCTGCCGCTGCGCGAGGCGCTCGAGCGCGAAGGCGCCTCGTGGGCGCAGGACATGGTTTCCGAGCTTGGCCGCCTCGCCGGCACGCAGGAGGCCATCGACTGGGGCTTCCAGGCCAACGCCAACCCACCTCAGCTCCACACGCACGATCGCTTCGGGAACCGCGTCGACGAGGTCGAGTTCCATCCCGCGTGGCATCGCCTCATGGAGGTCGCCGTCGGCCACGGGCTCCACGCGCTGCCCTGGCGCGAGCCTCGAGCGGGCGCGCATGCCGCGCGCGCCGCGGCCTTCTACGTGTGGTCGCAGGTGGAGGGCGGGCACGGGTGCCCCGTCTCGATGACCTATGCGGCCGTCCCCGCATTGCGCAAGCAGCCCGAGCTCGCCGCACGTTGGGAGCCGCTCATCACCTCGCTCGAATACGACCCTGGCCTGCGTCCAATGCAGGGCAAGCGCGGCGTGCTGGTCGGGATGGCGATGACCGAGAAGCAGGGCGGGTCCGACGTGCGCGCCAACACGACCCGAGCGGTGCCGGTGGGCGGCGACGGCGAATACCTGCTCACGGGCCACAAGTGGTTCTGTTCCGCGCCGATGTGCGACGCCTTCCTGGTCTTGGCGCAGGCGCCGGGCGGCCTGTCGTGCTTCCTGCTCCCGCGGGTCCTCGACGACGGCACGCGCAACCGCTTCCACATCCAGCGCCTCAAGGACAAGCTCGGCAACCGTTCCAACGCGTCCGCGGAGATCGAGCTGGACGGCGCCTGGGCGGTGCTGGTCGGCGAGGAGGGGAGAGGGGTGAGGACGATCATCGAGATGGTCAACCACACGCGCCTCGACTGTGTCATCGGCTCGGCCTCATTGATGCGGCAGGCCGTCGCCCAGGCGACGCACCACACCGCACACCGCAGCGCGTTCGGCCGGCTGCTGAGCGAGCAGCCGTTGATGGTGAACGTGCTGGCCGACGTCGCCGTGGAGTCGGAGGCGACGACGGTCCTCATGATGCGACTGGCCGGCGCCTTCGACCGCGCGGCCGATGCCCGCGAGGCCGCCTTCAAGCGCATCGGCCTGGCGGTGGCGAAGTACTGGACGACCAAACGCGCGATCGCGGTCGTGGCGGAGGCTCTCGAATGTCACGGAGGCAACGGCTACGTCGAGGAATCGATCCTGCCGCGCCTCTACCGCGAGGCGCCCCTCAACTCCATCTGGGAGGGCTCTGGCAACGTGAATGCGCTCGACGTTCTTCGGGCGATGGCTCGCGAGCCCGCGTCGCTGACCGCATTCGTTGACGAGGTCGAGCAGGCCCGGGGCTCCGACCGCAGGCTCGACGCCGCGATCGACGAGCTGAAGCGACAGCTTGCCGACACGGCTGACGCCGAGGCCCGCGCCCGCAGGGTCGTGGAGCTGATGGCGGTCGCCCTGGAGGCCTCGCTCCTGCTCCGCCATGGCGATCCGGCGGTGGCGGAGGCTTTCTGCGCATCGCGGCTGGATGGGATCGGCGCGCGGTCTTTCGGCACGCTGCCACCGAGCGCACGCCTCGCGGGGATCGTGGAGCGCCACCGGCCGCGAACCTGATTACGGCGGTGGCGACCGCCTTTCACGTTAGATAGGGTGGTGAGGGCCGAGCTGGAGGCGATCTCTGAGGTCTGGCGAAGATCGCCCGTCTCCTCGATCTCGCCGCAGGATCTGATGCTCGTCACCGACTTCGATGGCACCCTGGCCGAGATCGGTCCCGATCCCGCCCGAACCGTGGCCCTGCCGGCCTCGCTCGACTCCCTGCGCCGCCTGACCCGGCTTCTGAAGGAGGTCGTGGTGCTGAGCAGCCGCACCAGCGAAGACCTCACGCGGTTGGTGCCGGTCAAAGCCGTGCGGCTCATCGGCGACAGCGGTCTCGGGCTGCCGAGCTCCGACGAGAAGCGTGCGCTGGAGCGATTCAACTCCGAGGCCGCCCGGATCCTGGGCTCGGTCCCGGGCGCCTGGATCGAGATCAAGCCGGCGAGCACGACCGTCCACCTCCGCAACGCGCACATCACCGGTGAGGAGGCGATGGCGCTGCTTCGCCCGCTGCTCAAGGACACCGGCCTCTCCGGCGCTCAGGGGCGCAAGGTGATCGAGGTCCACTCGAGGTTTGCCGGCAAGGGGACGGCCCTCGCCAGGCTCCTGGACGAGGTCGACCCCGGTGGCGTCATCGCCATGGGCGACGACGAGAACGACCGCGCCGCGTTCGAGGTGCTCAGCAGCCGAGACATCCCGCACATGAGCGTCGGCGTCAGCTCGCCCGAGGTCCCGCCCGACCTGTTCAAGCGCTGCGACCTCGTGGTTGCCGGCCCGGAGCATGCGACCAGGTTTCTCGAGATGCTGGCCGACTGGGCCTCGCCTCCCCACCCTGATGGGACGTCGGCGCCGGGCGCCTAGCAGCAGGCGGCGGGTGGGGCGAAACGACCTACTGGCCGAGCGGCGCGCGACCTGAGACGACCAGGTCGCGCAGGTCCTGCACCTGGCGGCTGATCCAGCGGGCGATGTCGTTCGCGCGGACGACGTCTCGCGCACCCTGGTTGAGACGCCTGCGCTCTTCCGCGCCCATCGTGAGGCCGGTATACATCGCCGCCGCCGTCGCCTCGACGTCGAACGGATTGACGGACAGCACGTGGTCGTGCAGCTCTTCATGCGCACCCGCATTCTCGGAAAGGACGATCACGCCGTCGGTCTGGTTGACGAGCGCGCCTTCCTTGGAGACGAGGTTGAGCCCGTCGTAGACGGGGTTGACGAGCAGGACGTCGAAGTTCCGCATCGCCGACATGGCCTTCCGCTCGCTCTCACCGATTTCCAGCCGGATCGGCGTCCAGGCCTCGCTGCCGAGGTCGCTGTTGATGCGGCCGACGGTCTGCCTGATCTGGCGCACGTAGCGGCTGTACACCGCCACGTCCTGCCGCGACGGCTGCAGGAAGGCCCAGAACTGCACCTGGCCGCGAAGCTCCGGATGGTATCGGAGCAGCTTCTCGAAGGCGATGAACCCGCGCACGATGTTCTTCGACGGGTCGGTGCGGTCGATGCGGACGATGAGCTTCGGAGGCCGCCAGGCGTGGATCTCGCGCTCGAGTCGCTTGACCCCGCGCGACGCCGCCAGGCGCGCCGTGGCCGAGACGTCGATCGAGATCGGGTAGTGCCGCGCATAGACGACCCGCCCGCCAAACAGGACCGCTTTCTCGCGTTCGTCGACCTGCAGGCCCGCGTTCTCCTCGCACGTCAGGAGGAAGTTCCGCACGTCCAGGCTCGACTGGAAGCCGACCACGTCGCACCCGAGCAGGCCCTCGAGGATGGCGTCGCGCATCGGCTTGGAGAGGACCTTCCAGTACTGCGGCGTCGGCCACGGCACGTGCACGAAGTGCTGGATGATGGCCGACGGCAGCGCCTGCCGGACGAGGCGTGGGACCAGGTAGAGCTGGTAGTCGTGCACGAGGACGAGAGGCCGCTTGGGCGCGGAGCGCGCGACATCGACGACGCGAGCGGCGAACTGGCGGTTCACCTCCACATACCCCTCGCGCCACGCCTGGTGGACGCGTTCGTCGATCACAGGCTCGTTGGCGAGGTCCCAGAGATAGTGCTGCGTGAACCACAGAACCGGGTTGGCGAACACCGCGTAGTACATCTCGTACTGCTCGCGGGTCGGCGAGACGTAGTGCAGCTGGCCGTTCGACTGCAGCAGCGGCACCGTCAGCGGGCCGATCACGTCGGCGGCCAGGCTGCGCTCCGCGTCGGTGCGCGCGCATGCGATCCAGTCCGCGCCCATCGCTTCGGCGAGGGTGAGCAGGCCCGTGATCACCCCGCCCGCCCCGCGCTTGAACCCTCCCTCGGGGCGAGGCTCGTGCGGCGCCCGGTTGCTGACGACGATCGGCGAGCAATCGGGCAGGGTGCGGTTGACGTAAGCCCGCAGCGACGAGGCGGGCGCGGTCCGCAGCATCGAGGTGATGAGGGGGCGTTCGGTGTCAGCGATGCTCATGGGCTTTCCTCCCATGGCGATGTCGGTGCCGGCACTGTGGCACCGCTGCGCGGCGGCTTGCGCCGCTCATTAGACAGAACGCATCACGCTGGCCGCCTACGCTGACCGGGCGGCGGTGGGCTGCTGGACCAGGGCGGAGCGGTCGATCGGCACCTCCCGCAGGCGGATCCCGGTCGCCCTGGCCAGGGCGTTCGCCAGGGCTGCCGGGCCAGGGATGGCGGGCGGCTCGCCCACGCCTTTGGCGCCCATGGGCCCAACGGGCGAAGGCACCTCGATGAGCGTCACGTCGATGTCCGGCAGCTGGTCGGCCGTCGGGAGCTCGTAGTCGAGGAAGGTCCCGCTCCGCAGCTGGCCATCGCCGTCGTATGCGAGCTGCTCGCCCAGGGCGCGACCGAGGGCCTGCGCCGCGCCGCCGTGGATCTGCCCCTCGACCTCCGGTGGATTGATCGCGCGGCCCACGTCCTGGATCGCGGCAAACCCGGTGAGCTGGAAGGCCCCGGTCTCCGGGTCGGCCCTGACGCGGGCGATCTGGACGGTGAACTGCGGCGAGGCGCTCAGCACCGCCGACCGCCCGCTCGCCTGGATCGGCTTGTGCCGGCCCATGAACTCGGTGCTGAGGCTGACCAGCTTCGTGATCTCGACGAACCGATCGGGAACGCCTTTCACCGTCACCCGCCCGTCGACGATCTCCAGGTCTTCAGGCCCCGCCTCGAGCTCTTCGGTGGCGATCTCGAGCAGCTGGCGACGCGCCTCGAGGGCCGCCTCCTGGACCGCACCTCCGATGCTGTACGTGGTCTGGCTCCCGGCGGCGATCGGGCCGTGAGGGGCGATGCCGGTCTCGCCGGTCTCGATCCTGACCCTGTCCGCGGATATCCCGAACGCCTCGGCGGCGATCATGGCGAGCCCGGTCGTGGCCCCGCTCACGTCGGGTGTCCCGATGAGGATCGAAACCGTACCGTCCGGCTCCACGCGACACCCCGCCGCCGCAGGCGTGCGCGCGCCGCCCCAGGACCCGATCGCGACCCCGACGCCTTCGCCCGGCCCCACCGGCGCGGTGTACAGGGGGTTCCGCCGGGCCGACTCGAGGCACTCCACCATCGCGATCCGCGGCCAGGGTTCTCCATCGGCGGCCGGATCGCCTTCCTTCGACGCGTTGCGCAAGCGGAGATCGATAGGGTCGGTGCCGAGCTCTATCGCCAGCTCGTCCATCGCCGACTCGAGGGCGAAGTACGCCTGCGGAGCGCCGGGTGCACGGTACGCGTCGACCGGCGTCTTGTTGGTCGAGACCTCGTAGCCGGTCAGCTCGAAGTTGGGAATGCGATAGGTCCCGCCAAGGAACGATCCCGTGATGCCGGCATGCCAGCCGCTGGTGGCGCCGTTGTCGAAGTGATACCTGGCGCGCAATGCGACCAGCTTGCCGTCGCGCCTGGCGCCGAGCTCGATGTCGAACGCCGCGGCGGGCGCCGGGTGACCCACCACGAACTCCTGCTGCCGCGTCAGCGCCAAACGCAGCGGGCGGCCGGTGCGCCGCGCGAGCAGGGCGAGCAGGGTCTCCAGCAGGGTCACCTTGCCTCCGAAGCCGCCTCCGACCGGCATCGGCACGACGCGCACCGTATGCGGCGGGACGCCGAGCACCTTGGCGATCTCGTCGCGCAGCGCGAACGGTCCCTGCGTCGGCGCCCAGATGGTGGCCCCGCCGTCAGGCTCCGGCCGCACGATCGCGACGTGGGGCTCCATCGGCGAGTGGTGGACCGCGGCCAGCCGGTAGCGCTGCTTCACGACCACGTCCGCCCTCGCAAGCGCGGATGCGGCGTCGCCGCGCGTGAAGCTCGCGACGGCCGTGACGTTGGGCGGCCGCTGCGCCGGTTCGGACTCCGAGCTCGTCGCGGCCCCGTGGATGGCCGCGTCCTCCTCGGAGACCTCCTCGACCGCCTCGAGCACAGCCGGCGCGCCGTCGGCCATCGCCGTCTCGGCGTCGACCAGGGCGGGCAGCGGGTCGAGGTCGACCTCGACCAGGGCCGCGGCGTCGGCGGCCGCGGCCTCGCTCGAAGCGATCACCGCCACCACCGGCTGGCCGGTGTAGAACACGCGGTCCGCGGCAAGTGGGCGGTCGGGCCCGGCTGCCCCCGTGGGCAGGTCGGCCCCCGTGAACACGCGGACCACACCAGGCGCCGCGGCGGCGGCGGCCGCGTCGATGCGCGTGATGCGCGCCGCGGGCAGATGGCTGAGGACCACCTGCACGTACAGCATGCCCGCCATCTCGACATCGGCGGTGAACCGGGTCGCCCCCGCCACCTTGTCGCCGCCCTCGTGCCTTCGCCGGCCCTGGCCGATCACCCCCACCGGCCGATCATCGCAGAGCCGGCCGGCCGGCGGCAGGGCCCGGGAGCTTGACCGCCGGGGGCCCAGGCCCCAAGATGAGCCTGGAGTAGCGGGCCATCGGTTGATGGCGGAGTCCGTCGCCGGCGCACTCTCGCCCCGGTCAGCCGGGAAGAGGGCGATGGATTGTCGAGGATGGCATCCGGTTTGCGCGCCTTCCTCGCACCTTGAATCCGTGAGGAGGATCTATGAGGCGAAGCTCCAAGGTTCGCTCCCTCGCCGCAGCGTTGGGAGCATTGTGCGTAGCAGCCGCCTGTGGCGGCGGCGGGGGAGGGACGACCGAAAACCTGGCCGCTGACCAGACCCTCAGCTTCCCGCTCGTCGACGACGTCGGTGACCTCGACCCCGCCCAGATGTCGGCGGCCGTCGACATCGACATCTTCCGCAACGTCTTCTCGGGCCTCTACAGGTTCGACGACAGCCTGAAAGAGGTCCCTGACATCGCCACCGGGATGCCCGACGTCTCGAGCGATGGCCTTACGTACACCTTCCACATGCGCCACGACGTCAAGTTCTCCAACGGCGACCCGGTCAAGTCCGACGACTTCATCTTCAGCTGGAACCGAGCTGCTCGCCTCCAGGGCGCCTACGCTTCGGTCTTCCAGCCAGTCGCGGGTTACGACCCCGTGGCCGCCGGCAAGGCCACCACGATGACCGGCCTCGTCAAGGTCGACGACTACACGTTCAAGGCCACGCTCAGCGCGCCGGCCGCGTACTGGTTCACCGAAGTCGCCCTCTGGACCGCTTGGGTCGTGGACCAGAAAGTGGTCAATTCCGCCGGCGACTCCAAGTGGTTCCTCGACCCGGCGACCATGATCGGAACCGGGCAGTTCAAGATGACGGCCCGCACCCCCAAGGCGTCGATCGACTTCGAGCCGGTCGCGAACTGGTACGGCGGGTCGACCGGAGTCATCAAGAAGGTCCACATCGAGGTCATCGCCGACCAGAAGGCGCAACTGACCAAGTACGAGTCCGGGAACTTCAGCCTGATCGGCTATGCCAACCAGAACCTGACCCCGGAAGACGTGATCCGCTACAACTCCGATCCCCAGCTGAAGGCACAGCTCACGCTGCAGCCGGCGGCTCGGACCACGTGGGTCGGCTTCAACCTGCAGACCGGGCCGTTCGCCGGCCTCGACGCCGGTAAGGCCGGTCGTCACGCGTTCAGCACCGCCATCGACCGAGCCCAGCTGGTCGACATCGCCTGCTCGAAGGGCACCGCGTGCTTCGCCGCCACCGGCGGCGTCATCACCAAGGGCCTGCAGGGATACCTGGGCGACAACACGGACCCCAACGTGGTGTTCAACGCCGCCGCGGCCAAGACCGAGTACCAGGCCTGGGACCCGACGGGATCCAAGGTCAAAGGACTCGTCTACACGTACAACGCCACCGCGTTCAACAAGGCCGTCTGCGAGAACCTCGCTTCCCAGTGGAAGCAGAACCTGGGCGTCACTGTGCAGTGCGCTTCCCAGGACCGTGCGTCGTTCTTCAACAAGCGCGACGCCTGTGGCTACCCGATCTTCCGCCACAGCTGGGGCGCCGACTACGACCACCCCCAGGACTGGTTCGACTTCCTGTTTGTGACCGGCGCCGGCTCGAGCGGCTCGTGCTACTCGAACCCGGCTCTTGACGCTCTCGTCAAGCAGGCCAACCAGCAGCCGCTGTCCACGGCGCTGGCGCTCTACAAGCAGGCCAACCAGATGCTCATCGACACCGTCGCCACGGCACCCCTCGTCTACGGTATCCAGCAGTACGTTGTCCACCCCTACGTCAAGGGCGTCGGCGGCAACGCGCTGTACGACAATTACTGGAGCGAGGCCAAGATCCTGTCGCACTAAAAGCTGACCGGTAGATACACAATTAAGGGGTCCGCCGCGTGGCGGGCCCCTTTGCTTACTAGCATTAGCGAGTAGGGGACATATGACACGAGGAACCGTGAGCTATATCGGCCAGCGCCTGGTGCTGATCGCCATCACCACCGTGCTGGTCTCGTCGATCGTCTTCCTGCTCCTGCACCAGATCCCCGGCAACGCGTTCCTCAACGACACTCGCACCAGCCCGGCATCGCTGGCCGCGCAGATCCATCACTACCACCTCGATCTCCCCCTGGCGGAGCAGTACACCTTGTGGGTCCAGGGCGTGATTCATGGCGATCTCGGCGAATCGCTGATCAACCGCGGCGTGCAGATCACGCCGCTTCTCATCCGCGAGACGAGCGTCAGTGCCACGGTCGGGTTCTACGCGATACTCATCACGATCGGCGTCGGGCTCATACTCGGCGTCATCGCCGCCCTGCGTCAGAACACGTGGGTCGACTACATCGCCTCCAGCGCATCGGTCGTCGGCTACAGCATCCCGGGCTTCGTGCTCGCCATCTTCGGGCTGCTGATCGCCGGCCACTACCTCTACATATGGACTGGCGGCACCTTCTACTACATCCCAGGCTGGGGCAAGCCTGAGCAGATTCCGCTCCCCGCGCTGGCCCTCGGCCTGCCGTACGCGGCCTACGTCGCCCGGCTCACCCGCGCGAGCATGCTCGAAACGATCCGCACGGACTATGTGCGAACGGCATGGGCCAAAGGGCTGAAGTCGCGCGTCGTGGTCATGAGGCACGCCCTCCGCAACGCGCTGATCCCGGTCGTGACCATCCTCGGGCCGCTCATAACCGGGATCATCACCGGCTCCGTGGTGATCGAGAACATCTTCGGCATACCCGGCCTGGGCAAGGAGTTCATCAGCAGCATCCTCAACCGCGACTTCAACATCGTGATCGGGGTGTTTACCTTCTATGCCGCGCTGGTCGGTCTGGCCAACCTCGCCGTCGACGTGATCTATCCGATTCTCGATCCGAGGATCAGGTACTGATGGCCATCGCAGCCGTCCCTCAGCCCGATCTCGCCTCTACCTACGAGATGCCGGTGCAGCAGGTCTCGCTGCTGCAGGACGCCTGGAACCGCATCCGCCGCAACCGGCTCGCCCTGGTCGGCGCGGGCATCATCGTGATCCTGTTCGTGACCGCCATCGTGTCGACCTTCTGGACTCCGTATCCCGTCTGGCTGCAGGCGGTCGGGCCCACATACCAGCCCCCGACCCTTGCCCACCCGCTCGGCCTCGACCAGGCCGGCCGCGACATCTTGAGCCGGATCATGGGCGGGGCGTCGATCACGGTCCAGGTCGGCGTCGGGAGCGCGATCATCGTGAGCCTGTTCGGGATCCCACTCGGCCTTCTCGCCGGCTTCTACCGAGGCTGGGTGGACACCGTGATCTCGTTCTTCATCAACATCTGGTACGGCATTCCCGACCTGCTCGTGGCCCTGATCCTGGTGTTCATCCTCTCCGATGTGCTCCATCTCATCCCGCGCGGTGTGTTCGTGATCGTGCTCGCGTTCTCGCTCACGCGATGGATGGACGTCGCGCGTCTGGTCCGGGGCCAGACGCTGGCGTTGCGGGAAAGAGAGTTCGTGGAAGCCGCGCGCATGAGCGGCGCTCGCGACCTTCGCATCATCGCCCGCCATATCTTCCCCAACGCGCTGGGACCGATCATCGTCCAGGCGACGTTTGCCATCCCGGCGGCCGTGCTCTTCGAGGCGTTCTTGAGCTTTTTGGGCCTCGGCATCCCGTCCCCGGCGCCCTCGTGGGGGGCCATGGCCAGCGATGGCTACCACGGCCTCGACTTCGCGCCGCATATCGCCCTGGCGCCGGTCATCGCGCTCTCGATCACGCTGATGGCGTTCAACTGGCTGGGCGACGGCTTGCGCGACGCGTTCGACCCGAGAATGAGGCGCTAAACAGCTGGCCGCCCCTCTGCTTCGAGTTCAGGACCTACGCGTCCAGTTCTTCGGCTCTGGCCCGACGGTGACCGCGGTCGACGGCATCAGCTTCAACATCGACCGCGGCGAAAGGGTCGGGATCGTTGGCGAGTCGGGGTCCGGCAAGACCATGACGGCGCTCTCACTCTTGCGCCTCGTGCCCGAACCGGGACGCATCACCAAAGGCCGGATCCTCTTCGGGGAGAGGGATGTCGTCCACATGACCGACGAGGAGATCAGGGAGTACAGAGGCGCTGACGTGGCGATGATCTTCCAGGACCCGATGACCTCCCTGAACCCGGTTCTCAGAGTCGGGTTCCAGATCGAAGAGGCGATGGCGGCGCACCGGCGCTTCACCCGCAGGCAAGCACAGGAGCGCGTCGTTCCGATCATGAAGCGGGTCCGCATCCCGGCCGCCGCGCAGCGCATACGCGACTATCCGCACCAGTTCTCGGGTGGCATGCGCCAGCGCGTGATGATCGCCATGGGCCTGTCGAACGAGCCGTCGCTGCTCATCGCCGACGAGCCGACCACTGCTCTCGACGTCACCGTCCAGGCCTCGATCATCGAGCTGCTCCGCGACCTCAGCCGCGAGATGGGCGCCGCTGTGATTCTCATCACCCACAACCTGTCTGTGATCGCAAGCCTGTGCGACCGGGTCATCGTCATGTATGCCGGTCGCATCGTCGAGGAAGGTCCGACGCGGGCGATCTTCAAGAGCCCTCAGCATCCCTACACGTGGTCGCTGCTGCGTTCGCTTCCTCGCCTCGACGAGCGCGAGCACGAAAAGCTGATATCGATCTCAGGCCTCCCGCCGGACCTATCGAATCTACCGCCGGGCTGTAAGTTCCACCCACGCTGCCGATTCCGAATCGATCGCTGCTTCAAGGAGGAGCCGGAGCTGGAGAACGTGGGCCCAGGTCAGGACGCGCGCTGCTGGGTACTCATGCGGAATGTGACGGAACCGGAGGCGGTCAAGTCGTGACGGCGGTGGCGTCGTCGGCCGCGAGAACCGATACCGACGCCACGCCGCTGATCCGGGTCGAGAACGTCGTCAAGCACTTCGCGGTCGGCTCCGGGCTGATCGGACACGCGGTGGTGCACGCCGTGGACGGCGTGGACCTGGTGGTGAACACCGGCGAAACGCTCGGGCTGGTAGGGGAATCGGGCTGCGGCAAGTCGACCCTCGGGAGGGTGATCGTGCAACTGCAGCCGGCGACGTCCGGCCACGTGTATTTCAAAGACGTCGACCTGACGCGCACCCGCGGCGAGAAGCTTCGCCGCCTGCGGCAGCAGATGCAGATGATCTTCCAGGACCCGTACGCATCCCTGAACCCGCGCATGGCGGTCGGCGACATCATCGGCGAGCCGCTGCACAATTTCGGGCTCGCCCGCGGCCGCGAAGCCAACAAGAGAGTGCAGGACGTGATGCGTGTATGCGGCTTGAACCCCGGCTTCATCAATCGCTACCCTCATGAATTCTCAGGTGGGCAGCGCCAGCGCATCGGCATCGCGCGCGCTCTCGTCCTGAATCCAAGCTTCATCGTGGCCGATGAGCCCGTCTCGGCCCTGGACGTTTCCATCCAGGCGCAGATCGTCAATCTCATGGAGGATTTGCAGGACAGGTTTCACCTCACGTTTCTTTTCATCGCTCACGACCTGTCGGTGGTGCACCACATGAGCGATCGGATCGCGGTGATGTACCTGGGCAAGATCGTCGAGCTCGGCTCGACCGCCGCCGTGCGCGACAAGCCGCTCCACCCCTACACCAAGGTCCTGCAGAGCTCGGTGCCGATCCCGGACCCGGACCTCGAATCGTCTCGGCATCCGATCCTTCTGACCGGCGAGATCCCGTCTCCGGTGAATCCGCCGAGCGCCTGCCGCTTCCACACCCGCTGCCCCATCGCCCAACCGATCTGCTCGGAGGTAGAGCCGCCTCTGGAGAGCAATTCGGACGGGCATCTCGCCGCGTGCCACTTCCCGGGCAAGCTCTAGTGCGCGAGGATGCGCGCCTGGGTCCAGTCGAAGTCGTACAGGGCGTTGCCGCCCACGCCCTTCACATAGGGCTGCGCGAGGTACGGCTGCTCGCCGTACACGAGCGCACCGAAGATCGTGTCGTTGACCAGCAGGTAGCCCGCGGCGTGGTAGTCGGGTAGCACGAGCGGCAGCGGCTTGGCGTCGGCTCCCGCCACCAGCGTGTCGAACGAGGGATTCGAGTAGCACGACCCGCTCGAGCTCGCGCCTCTCACGAACAGGTAGTCGAACCAGTCCTGCGGATTGTTGTAGTCCGCGCTCCAGCTCTGCCTGAACATGCCGTAGGCGCAGCGACCGTTGCGGTTGTCGAAGAAGTCCTGGCGATCGACCTCGACGCACGCCACCTTGACGCCGAGGTTCGTGCTCCACTGGAGCTGAACATTGGTGCACACCGCCTTGTTGAAGGGATTGGTGTCGTAGGTGAAGGCAAGGTCCTTGGCCTTGGCGCCGGTCGGATCCCAGGCCTGGTACTCGGCCTTGGCGGCGACGGGGTCGAACTGCGCTCCCGGATCGGTCGCGTCGCCGAGGTAGCCCACGAGCCCCTTGCTGATGAGCCCGCCGGTGGCCGGCGCGCAGCTCGTGCCCTGTGAGCAGAGGGCGTCGGCCAAGGCCTTGCGGTCGATCGAGGTGCTGAACGCATGCCGCCCGGCGCGACCGGTATCGATCCCGGCGAACGGCCCGGTCTTGAGGTTGAACCCAATCCAGTAGGTGAGCCCCGCGGGGACGAGCTGGAGCTGGGTTTTCAGCTTGGGATCGGTCGCGTAGCGAACCGCCGCGTCGGGCTGCAGCGTCTGGCGCCCGTAACCGATGAGGGTGTACGCGCCGGACTCGTAGCGGGTGACCTGCGCCTTCTGGTCGGCCAGGACGTCGATGTGGATGCGCCGCAGGGCGCCGGTCTTGCCCCCGTACCAGGCGGGCACGGGCTCGAAATCGAGTGACTGGCCGGCCGCGCGCGTGGTCATGTGGAACGGCCCACTCCCGATGAGCGTTTGGGGCTTCGTGAACCAGGCATCGTCGCCGGCCGAAGCGATCACCTTGCGGTCCACGATCCAGAAGGGCCATAGGCCGACCAGCGTCGTCCAGTAGCCGGCGCGCCGGCTCAGGGTCGATGAGAACGTGTAGGTATCGATCTTGACCAGCCCGCTCAGCGTGCTGGTGCGAGCGGATGCCACCGCGTTATAGCCCGCGACGACCGAGAAAAGCCCCGCGTAGTCGCCCTGCTTGGCGGCGGCGCGGTTCCAGCTGTAGATGAAGTCGTCGGCCGTGATGGGATCCCCGTTGGAGAACACCGCGTCGTGGCGGACGTGAAAGGTGTACGTGAGCCCGTCCGCGGAAACGTCGGCGGGCCCGACGGCGAGGTCGGGAACCTCGTGCAGCGACGGGTCGAACCTGTACAGGCCGGAGAAGACGTTGCGGAAGATGTCGACGTCGGTGGGGGACGACATCTGCGCGGGGTCGAGGTCGGCCACGTCCTGCGCGATCGGGAAGCTCAGCGTCTGGTCGGCGGCGAGCACCTCGGCCGGGGGCGGAGGAGTGCTCGGGTTGCACACCGCCAGCAGTACGAGGGCCGTGAGGCCGGCGCCGAGCAGTCTCAAATCGTGAGGAGGACCTTGCCGGTGCTCTTGCCGCCCGCGACCTTCGCGAGCGCCCTTGGCGCTTCCGCCAGTGGGATCCGTTCAGAGATCAGCGGCTTGATCTTGCCGGACGTGTACAGGTCCATCAACGCCCTGGTCGCGACCGGGATCAGCTGCGGCGCGCGTTTCGAATAGAGGCCCCAGTGCAGGCCGACGACCGAGTAGTTCTTGACCAGCACGTGGTTCGCGGCCGCCTGCGGAATGCGGCCCGACGTGAAACCGACCAGCACGATTCGCCCCTCGAAGGCGATGCATTTGGTGGAGCGGTCGTACACGTCGCCGCCGACCGGGTCGAAAACGACGTCGGCGCCGCGACCGCCGGTGATGGTCTTCACCTCCTCGGCGAAGTCCTGTGTCTTGTAGTTGATGGCGTGATCGGCGCCAAGCTGAAGGCACACGGCGGTCTTCTCGTCCGAGCCGGCGGTCGCGATCACAGTCGCATCCGCGGCCTTGCCGAGCTGGATCGCCGCGCTGCCGACCCCACCCGCGCCGGCGTGCACGAGCAGCGTTTCGCCGGGCTGAAGGTGGGCCCGTCGGTGCAGGCCGAACCACGCGGTTTGATAGATGAGGGTGAACGCGGCGCCGTCGTCGAACGGCATCGCCTCAGGCAGGTTCTTGACTGTGACTGCGGCGGCATCGGCAACCTCGGCGTAGCCGCCTCGGGTCAGGCCGCCGTTGTCGAGGAGCGCGGTGACGCGGTCGCCCTCCTTGAAGCCAGTGGCCGCCGGCGCGCTTTCGACCACGCCGCTGATCTCCACCCCCGGCACGAAGGGCAAGTCCGGCTTGACCTGGTACTGACCGGCGACCATGAGCGCGTCGAAGTAGTTGATGGCGGAGGCGCGAATCGCGATGCGTACCATCCCGTCCGCGGGTGCGCTCGCGTCGACGTCTTCGAATCCCATGGTCTCGGGCCCGCCGAGGCGGCGGACGACCCAGGCCTTCACCGGAGGAAGGCTACATCCATTACTGGAATGCGCGTTGGACGGTGGCTGATCTCTAAGCTGGGCCATTCAATTCAAAATCGTTATGTGCCGGCGTAGCTCAGCCTGGTAGAGCAGCGGTCTTTTAAACCGAGGGTCCGGGGTTCGAGTCCCCGCGCCGGCACCATTCAGCCAGGCACCAAAATCGTGAAAGTTCGGCTGATGGGCGACAAGACGCCTTCGGCTGATGCGGGCCGTTCCCACCAAGCCGAATTTTTCATTGCTAAAGGTGCCCCGAGCCGGGCAGGCCAAATTACCAACCCGGGTTGGAATCCGCTCCGGCCGACCCTAGGCGTCGCCGGCGATTCGACGGCGCCCGGGGCCGGGGTCTGGTCTACGCGAAGCTCGGTTGCTCGGCGTGGCGCGTGGTAGGGTCCACGCCCGCGAAGGTCAGGAAGTCGACGACCTTGAAGCCTGGTCCGGGGTTCTGCAGGGTCGGCGTCCAGCCTGGCTGGCTGGAGACCCAGGAGTTCGGATCGGTCTTGAGCAGTCCGACGATGACCTCCCCGACGATCCTGCCACCCACGGGACCAAGGTGGAAGCCGCCGGTCGACTTGCCGATGTCGGTGCACGGCATCAGCCCGGCTTCCTTGATCGCGTAGTACCAGAGCGGCGTGCTCTTCTCCAGGCCAAGGCCGTACGTCTTCAGCTCTGACAGATCGTTCGGGGTTAGCGTTTCCACATCCATCACCCGGGCGACGTCCTGGCCCGCAGGCATCGACCATGTGACCTGGCGGAGGAGGTTCCGCTGTGGAAGCGAAATCGGCGCCTGATGAGTCGGAATCGTTCCCAGCGGTAGCTGGAACAGCGGGGTCGAGATCTTGGCGTCGATCTGCTTGTTGCGCTTGATCTGACCATCGGCGAAGTCGAAGAACGTCTGCCAGCCGATGAACCTTCGCGGTGCGCGAAAGCCGCCGCGCAGGTCGTTGGGATCCGTCACCGACGGGTAGCTCACATTGCCGATCTGCGGATCGAACACCAGGCCGAAGAATGGATTGCCGTTGTCACCCTTCAGGTTGGCGCGGTATGAGGGCCGCACCATCGAATGGCCGAACCGATAGCACGCACCCTGGAACTCCACCGGCATCACGGCCTGACCGAGCGCGGGCTTGTAGAACATCGGCCCGTTGGTGAGGATGTCGCTGAGCATCGCCGGACCGATGAAGAGCGGCAGCAGCTCGTTCAGGATCAGCCAGTGGTAATGCCACAGCGTCAGCCGCCTGGCCTCCTGAAACACCGCCATAGGGTCGGAGACGTTCTCTACCGACCGCGCATAGTCAACGGCCTTGTTGTGGAAGAGGATGAAGGCGCAGTGGAGGCCGGCGATCATCATGTTCTCGTCGTTCCGAAACTCCGGGATGATCGCGGTGTTGTTCGAGTCCCTGGGTAGGTCCTCGAAAAGGCCCCCGAAACCGATGGTCAGCTTGGCCAAGTCGGTCGGGTCGTAGAACTGGGGGGTCGCCACCGGCCCCTGCCCGTATACCGAGTCGAGGTCGAAGTACGGGCTGCGGGAGTTCACCGCCGTGAACGGGCTCGTGGGCACGCCGAGCGTCGAGCCGGCGTCGAAGGTCATGTCGTGGTCCATGAACTGGCCGAAGAACGTGGTGCCGGCGGTGTGCGTCGGGTTGTCCGGGTTGGTGGGCGGATTGTTCCCGTTGACGGCGGGATTTGTGATCAGCGCGATCGGTCCAGCTGAGAGCTGGTCGTTGGCGTCAAGAAGGCCGCCAGGCTTGCCTATGTCGATCAGCGCAGCCTGGAGCTGGTCGGTTGTGCCGGAGGGGTGGAGCGTATTGAAGAAGGGCGGGAGGCTCGGAAAGATGCGCCCGAAGTTCGGTGAACTCCCCGCTGCGCCGGTGGTGGCGCCGTCGGTGGGTCCGGCCAGCACCTCTTTCGTGAGCAGCCCGGCGGGCCCGCTGCCCACCGCCACCGCAGCGCCCAGGCCGAGTGACTTGAGAAACCAACGCCGGGATCGTCGAATACGCGGACCTGCCATGGCTCTTCTCCCAGAAAGTGGCGGACTGTCAAAACAGTCCGTCCACTCAATGAGGGCGTGCCATACTCTGTGCCCTCGCGTGCCACGCGGCGTCATGGGGTCTGAGCGGCAGAGCTTGTTGTGTCTTACCGGTTCATAGGGCGGCGTCGGGAACTCGCGCTCGCGACCGAGGCGCTCGACTCCGCGGCGATCGCAGCCGGAAACGTCCTGGTCGTGGCGGGCGCCGCCGGCATCGGAAAGTCCCGCCTGGCGCGGGAGGTAGCCTCGACCGCGCGCGGGCGCGGTATGAATGTCGCCTGGACGGCCGGGTGGCCCGGACCGGGCGCCCCGCCCTACTGGCCGTGGCCGCAAGTGCTCGCCGCCCTCGATCCCACCGGCGCTCCGAACGCGGTAATTGACACGTTGATCCACGAGCCCGAGCGCTTCGATCATTTCGCCGCGGTGGGCGAGCGCGTGCTCGCCTTCGCAGCCGAGCGCCCGGTCGTGATCGTGCTGGACGACGCGCACCTGATCGACGCGGACGGTCTGCTACTTGCCCGATACGTGGGCCGGGCCGCAGCTGGGCGCCGGCTCCTGCTCCTGCTGACGCACCGTGTCGGCGCCGAGGTGCCGGCGTCGAGCGCCGAAATCCTGGCCGACATCGGACGCGATGGCACCGTGGTCGAGTTGCGTGGACTTCGACCGGACGAGGTGACCGAGCTCATGCAGGCGCATGGGGAAGCCGGAAACGCCGCCCTGACAGATCGCGTTTGTCAGCTTACGGATGGCAATCCGTTCCTGGTCGAGCAGGTCCTTGAGGCGGGGGTCGAGGAGCGTTTCCATCTGCTTTCCAAGCCGGTGCGCGAGCTGCTCGATGGTCCGCTCGAAGCCCTTGACGCACCGACGGTCCGGGTGCTCGACGCGGCTGCCGTGTTGGGACCGCGTGCGACGGCCCGCGAGCTCATGCAGGTTGCCGGCATCGATCGCTCTCAGCTGGAGAGCAGCTGGAACCTCTCACTCAAGGCCGGCGTCGCCCGTCCCCAGACGTCCTCCTCATTCGCTTTTACCCACGAGCTGTTTCGCGAGGCGGTCCTCGATCGCATGACGGCTCAGCAGCTGGCCGAGATGCACCAGCGCTCTTTGGCCGCAATCGATGAGCGAGTGCCTTCCGTCGAGCTCGCGCTCAGGCGAGCCCGCCATGCGCTTGCCATCGCGGGCCTGGCCCCGGAGGAGGCGTCCGGCGCGATCGAGATAATTCGCACGAGCGCGAGCATCCTGCTCACCCATGGCTCGCCGGAGGCCGCCGCCGCCCTGCTCCTGGACGCGTGCACCGCCTGTGAGGCGGCGGGCTCGCGCGCGTCGCCGGACCTGCTTTGCCAACTGGGGGAGGCCTTGATTGCGACCGGCCGGCTCGCGGAGGCTCGGCCGGTGTTCGAGCGCGCGGTCGCCGGCGCGAGTGATGCCGGCGACTCGATCACGTTGGCCGTCGCGGCGCTCGGGCTGGGCGGCGTATGGGTGCACGAGCACCGCGGGGACGAGTCCTGGCGGCGGTACATCGGCATCCTCCGGCAGGCGATGGCCCGCCTTCAAGGCGGCACAACAGCCTCGGAACCGCTGCTCGCCCGGCTCCGGGTTCGTCTCGCGGCGGAGCTGGCGGTTGTGGGCGCCGGCTCGGTGGCCGACGTCGAAGCGGTGCTACAGCCTCTGCGTTCTGCAGGGCAGCCGGCCCATCTTGCGGCGGGACTGTCGCTTTTACTGCACACGATGCTCGGGCCCGAGCATGCGACCCGTCGCGCGGCCATCGCCGAGGAGCTGCGTGTGGCGGCTCGTGATGCGGGCGACGAGCTCCAGACGCTCATCGGCATGCTGTGGCATGCGGTCAACGCATTGCTGTGCGGCCTGGACGCGGACCGCGAGCTCACCGCCCTGCGTGAGCGGGCCGATGCGCTCAACATGCGGGCGATACTGTTCGTGGCCGACGCCATTGACGCGATGCGGTTGATGCGCGCCGGTGACCTGGCCACCGCGGAGCTCGCCGCGGAGGCGTGCTACCGGCGCGGGCTCGACGCGGGCGATGCCGATGCAGCGACCTATCACGCGGCCCACGAGCTCGCCCTGGCCTGGTACACAGGCACGACCGGCGGGGTGGCCGGCGTCGCAGAGCAGCTCGCCGCTGAGGCTGCCACCCCGGTCGAGAACCCGGTGTTCATCGCGGTCTTCGCCGCTCTGGCAGCACGGGCCGGCGACCGCGACCGGGCGGAACGCGCTCTCGAGGCAGTCGGTCGAGGGAGGCTGCGCGAGCTGGTGACCGGATCGTCCTGGTTGCTCACGCTGGCGGCGCTCGTCGAGGCAGCCGCCTCTCTCAACGACGTAGCGCTTGCGGAGGAGGCTTACATGCTGATCGAGCCGTACGGATCGCTTCCTGTAATGGGCTCTCTCGGAATCTGCTGCATGGGATCCGCCGAGCGCTACTTGGGACTTGCGGCTCGGGTCGCAGGCAGGCTCGACGCTTCTGTGGCCCACCTCCGGAGCGCCGTGCACGCCAACCAGAGGCTCGGTAACTGGCCGTTGACGGCGATCTCGCGCGGGGATCTCGCGGAAACGCTCTTGCAGCGCGGACACCCAGCCGACCGCGAGGCGGCCGCGGTGGCTCTCAAGACGGGCCTCGAGGCGGCCGAGCAGATGGGCCTCAGCGGTCGGCTTGCCCACCTAAAAGCGCTACAGGGGAGGATCGAAACCCTTGCGACAGAGACTGAGGCCAGCTTCATTCGTGACGGCGTCGCGTGGGAGATCGCGATCCGAGATGAGCGCGCGCGGGTGACGCACAGCGTCGGGATGGACTATCTGGCAGTACTCTTGGCCGCGCCCGGCACCACGATCTCGTCCAGCCGCCTCGCCGGCCTCGACGCCACCGCCGCCCCGCAGGACGTCCTCGACCGGGAAACTCTGGCGTCGGTCCGCAAGCGGATGAACGAGCTCAAAGGCGCGATCGACACGGCCGAGCGAACTGGCGATCATGGTCGGGCTGACGCGCTCGAGCGCGAGCTGGAGCAGCTCACGACGCACCTTCGTACTGCGGCACACCGTGGACGGTCGAAACATTTCGCCGACAACAGCGAACGGGCGCGCACGTCGGTGCAGAAGGCGATTCGCCGCGCGCTGGACGCCGTCGAGGCGAAATCTCCACGCCTCGCCGGCACTCTGCGAGAGTCGATCCAGACCGGATACCAATGCTCCTATCAGCCGGGATCCGATGCACCGCGTCGCTGGCACGTCGCGACCACATCGGAGCCCATGGTTTGATCCGTCACCATGCACACATGCCGGTGACGCTGTGGTGGGGGCTGCTGTTCCTCGGCGCCCTCGCCGGGGCGGTGTTTGTTGGAGGCGAGTTCGTTCCTGACCATCATCAGGCTCTTGAGCCGTACCTGTCCAACCTCCCAATCGTCCCGGCCTATCTGATCGCAGTCTTCCTTTACCTCCGCCGGCCCGGGCACCCGGTCGCCCGCCGACTACTCGTCCTCGGCGCCAGCCCGCTCGTCGCCTTGGGACTGGGCGAGATCCTCAGCCTCCTCTGGCAGACCGCCGGAAGGCAACCGTGGTACTGGCTGCTGGGGGTCGCCGGCCAGATTGCCGAGCTGGCCGGCGTAGCAGGGGGAGTGGCCCTGGTCGCCGTGTTCCCCGATGGCGCCTACCAACGCCGCTATGAGCGCTGGATCGTGGCAGTTGCCGCAGCTCAGGTGTTGGTGCTCCCAGCGCTCCTCCTGCTGTGCTCACCGGTCCTCCACTACGACGTGTTCATGGTCTGGGCCAGGCCCAGGATCGAAAGTCCTCTCTATCAGCCGGCGCTGGGAGGCTTGACGGAAGTGGCGCCCGCCTACTACGACTCCGTCTTTGCGTGGGCACTTGTCGCCGCCGTCGTTCTGGCCCTCCGGTACCGACGGCTGTCGTACGAGCTCCGCCTGCAGGTCAAATGGCCGCTGTGGGCTGCTATCTGTTTCGCGGGCTCGGTGGTGGTTGCGAGCCTGCATCAGGCCGCCCTCGTCCCTTACTGGCTGAGCCAGTCCGTCTGGTACGTGGCCCTTCCGCTGTTTCCGCTATGCATCACGATCGCGTTGCTGAGGTACCGGTTGCTCGATATCGATGTCGTCATCCGCAAGTCGCTGGTCTACGGGGTGCTCTGGCTGGCGATCCTCAGCGGTTACCTGAGCCTTGCTTGGGCGCTCGGCCTCGCGGCCAAAGAACGCCTTCCAATCGAGTTGGCCATCCTGCTGACAATTGTCGCCACGATGGTGTTCCAGCCCGCGAGGCGCCGGCTCGAGCACCTCGCCGACCGATGGGTCTTCGGCGAGCGGCTTTCCGGATACCAAGCACTGCAGAAGCTGGGCGCCGCCCTGGAGACGGCTGTTGACCCAGCCGTTCTGGGTCTGCAGCTGGCGACCACCGTAAAGTCCGCCCTCGGGCTCCGCTGGGCCCGGATCTCGGCCATGCGATCTGGTGGTGACGAGATCAGACTCCAGCCGATCGGGTGGGACGGCATCGCTCCCGATATGGGCGGCGCGGCCGAGCTCGTCATACCTCTGGAGCACCGCAAGGAGCTGATCGGTGTCATTGAGTGCGGTCCGAAGAACGAAGGCGTGCTGGATCAAAGGGATCGTGATCTTTTGGGCGCGTTGGCAAGGCAGGCGGCTCTCGCACTGCGAAATGCCAGGCTGACGGCAGACCTGACCGACCACCTCGAGTTCATCCGGGCGCAGGCTCGGGAGCTGACGGCCTCACGCGTACGGATAGTGCAGGCACAAGACGAGGAAAGAAGGCGAATCCAGAGGGACCTGCACGATGGAGTTCAGCAGCATCTCGTAACGTTGGCCGCCGGTCTGAGGCGAGTCACCGCCTCCGGCGAGGATGACCTGAAAACGGTGGTTCAGACGCTCGCCAAGGAGGCGGAGGAAACCGTCTTCGCCCTCCAGGATTTCAGCAACGGTATATACCCGAGCGTTCTCTCGGATGAAGGCCTACCGGCGGCGCTCTGGACGCATGCGCAGCGGATTCCAGTGTCCGTGGTGCTCCGGATCGCGCCGGACGTGGTCGGCCTGCGATTCGATCGTGAAGCTGAGGCCGCGCTCTACTTCGTCGCGCTCGAGGCGATCGTCAACTCACAGAAGCACGGTTTGGCGGAGAAAATCACAGTCACGCTGACTCTGCACCACGCAGATCTTCGCCTCGAGGTCGCAGACGAGGGACACGGCATGCGGATGGACGGCGGCACTCGAGGGCTGGGCCTGACCAACATGAAGGACCGGGTCGCAGCGCTTGGCGGATCGCTTCAGATCGAAAGCGAGGCCGGCGCGGGCACCCGAGTCGTCGCCTCGGTGCCGATCGGACCGAGGGTTAGAGCCCCGGAGGGGACTCTCGCAGATAGATCAGCACTGCCGACACCCTCCGATTGAGGTCGCTCTCCTCGCTCAAGCCCAGCTTCTGAAACAGCACATTTGTCCTGCGCTCGACTGTTGCCACGGCGATCGACAGCGCCGACGCGATGGCGGCGTTGCTTTTCCCCTCCGCCATCCGACGCAGCACGTCGAGCTCAGCCGGAGTGAGCGCGGCGAGTGGGGAGCCTGGCTTCTGTGAGCGGTGGTCGACCAGCCTCTGGACGATGTGTGGATCAAGCACGGAACCGCCGGCGGCGACCACCTCCACCGCGCGCACCAACTCGTCGACGTCTCCCACTCGAACTTTGTGCAGATAGCCGTAGCCGGCAACCCCATGCGCGAGGAGCCTCCAGACGTAGACCTCGTCGTCGTGCTGGCTCAACATCACGATGCCGGTGCTGGGAAGCTCTCTCTTGATCACGTGGGCGGCGTCGATGCCCTCGGTGGAATGGCCCGGCGGCATCTTGATGTCCATCAGCACCGCGTCCGGCCTGAGACGCCGAGTTTCGGAAAGCACGCTGTCGTAGTCGCTGGCGACGCCGACCACCTCGAGCCCGCCGTGGTTTTCGAGCAGGCTCCGCGTTCCCTCGCGGACGAGGTATTGGTCCTCTGCCAGCAGCACGCGAAGGCGTCGTGACACTGTGAGCCCTGAAGTTAACTCTCTGCAAACCGGCGCGCATCAAGGATTTCCTGCGCCACCTCGTGGGATAGCCATCGCGATCTATGCGGCTGGCCTGCTTGGCGCGACAGCGCTCGGAAACATAGCTTCGCCGCATCGCATCAGCGAATCGTTCAGCGGCCGTTTCACGCCCTATGTGGGCGAAAGGAGACCGACATTGAAGAAGCTGCTCAGTGCCTTTTCGACCCTGGCCATATCCGGGCTGCTGGCAGTGGCGGGGGTTGCCGCCAGCGCCGGCGGAGCGTCCGCGTACGGCGCTGCGGACCAACCGCTGGCTCAGATCGAGCTCTCCGGGAACTGCAACAACCCGGACTTTCCGCTCTGCGCGCCGCCACCGGCCGGCTTCGGGCTGGGTGGGATCTGGCTGTGGATCGAGATCGACGAAGGTAACACCGGCGACGTGGCGGGAGCCGGTTGCGGCCACGTTCAGGGAGTCGGCGGCGGTGCTGGGCCGATCGTCGGTGACATCACGTGGTTCAAGGCAACCCTTCCGCCGGGAGCGTCGCCCTTCGGCACCGACCCCACAAACACGTACTACATCGTGGTGCTCGGGCCGGGTGAGGCATTCCCCTTCCCGGTCACAGTGGGTCACTACTCGTTCATGCCGGCACCGGGCGTCGCGGTTCAGACACAGGTGGCGCCCTAGCGCCTCAGTAAGGACTTCATTCGACCGCAGGCCGCCGGTCCCAATCCGGCGCCTGCGGGCGTCACGCTCCATCACCCTGCCGGCGAACGCGTTCGGCTCGCTGGCTCGGTTGGCGATCGTGGCCCGCGGGTCGGTTCTCCCTACGATTGCGATCAGCAATGGCCGCCGACCCTCTCGTCGGGACGTGGAAGCTCGTCTCTTGGCAAATCATCATTGACGGGCGTCCTCAAGACATGTTCGGATCGCGACCGAAGGGCTTCTTGATCCTCACTCCCGCAGGACGGCTCATGGTCATTACGACAGCTGAGAATCGGTCTGGCGGCGACACCGATCACGCCAGCAGCGCGCTTCACAAATCAATGCTTGCGTACACAGGGACATATCGGGTCGAAGGCGACGAGTTCATCACGACAGTAGACGTCTCGTGGAATGAGAGCTGGAACGGTACCGAACAAAGACGTCGATTTCGTGTCGATGGCAACAGGCTCCTCATTGAGTCAAACCCGGCACCTAGCCCTTTCTTTCCGGGGACCGTTGACTTTCGCCGTCTTGTGTGGGAGTTAGAGCAAAGCTAGGCGGGCCTGAACTCGTCCTCGAAGGCTTGACATATGTCGATAACGGAATATATTGGGAGCGTGGCCCGCTCTTCCACGACGTCGGATGTCTTCAACGCAATTGCCGAGGCGCGCCGTCGCGAAGTCCTGGACGCGCTGATCAAAGGCGAGAAGGCGGTCGGGGCGATCGTGGACGACCTCTCGATGTCGCAGCCCCAGGTCTCAAAACACTTACAGGTGCTCAGGCAGGTGGGACTCGTCAGGTGCCGGGCGGAGGGGCGTCGCCGGCTGTACCGCCTGGAGCCGGCGCGCCTTCGGCCGCTGCACAGGTGGTTGGCCAAGTACGAGCAGGCGTTGAACGAGCGACTGGATCGGATGGACGACTACCTCAAAGAGCTTCAACAACAAGGAGAGCCGCAGTGAAAGCTAATCGGTTCGGGTCGTCAGTCATCGAATTCCCGAGCGAGCTCGAGATCGTCACCACTCGAGAGTTCGACGCTCCGATCGCACTCGTCTTCGACGTATTGACGATGCCGGAGCATGTGAGCAAATGGTTCGCTCCATTTGAGTGCAAGGTCACGGAGTGCTCGATCGACCTGCGCGTTGGGGGGAACTACCACATCGTCTTCGTGACCGGCGACGGAACGGAGTGCTCGTTTCGTGGAACCTACCTGGAGGTCGAGCCGCCGACCCGGACCGTCGAGACGTGGCAGTTCGAAGGGTGGCCGGATGCGGAGGCCGTCGAGTCCGTGGATCTGCACGAAGCCAATGGAGTGACGAAGCTGACGATGAAGCTGGCGTTCCGCGACAAGGCCGGCCGTGCCCATATGACCAGATCCGACGGCCAGGAAGACAGCTTCGACAAAATGGAGGATTACTTGAGATCACTCCTCGATCCAAAGGGAACGGTCTCTGCGTGATAGAGGTTCGAGCCAGGCTTCAATGCCTGGTCCACGTAGGTGGGCCATCGGGTGATCCTCAGTGGCGACCGACTTGCGGACGTACCCGTTGACAGCCGCGGTTGCAACGGTCGCAATCTTGTGGAAGACGCCGCCGGCTGGGACTTCCTGATGCTTCTGCCGCAGTTCGGCATCTTCGCCCAGGGCACCGCGGCTCATCGATTCCTGGAGTTCAGGGTCGACTCGACGATCGGGTCAGATCAGGTTGCCAGCGCCTTCGCCAGCTTGCGCGAGCCGGCGGTCACGGCGGGTGGAGTCAACCTTGTCATCGGCTTCGCGCCCGCGCTGTGGCGAAAGCTGGCGCCGGCGCACGCGCCGGTATCGCTGCATGAGTTTCGGGATGTGGTCGGCGCCGATGGCCGCAAGGCGCCGGCGACCCAGTACGACGCCTGGCTGTGGATCAGCGGCGCGACCGACGACGTCGTCTTCGAGCACGCTCGAGCCGCGACGGCCCATCTGGGGGGAGTTGCCTCGGTGTCCGCGGAACAGGCGTGTTTTGCGCAGCGCGACAGCCGAGACCTGACCGGGTTCATCGACGGAACGGCAAACCCGGCCATCCTCGATGCGGGAGTGGCCGCACTCGTGCCACCTGGTGAGGTGGGAGAAGGCGGCAGCCACGTCCTGGTCATGCGGTGGGAACACAAGCTCGACCAATTCGATGCGCTGACCGTCACAGAGCAGGAGGCGGTCTTCGGACGCACCAAGGTGGACAGCATCGAGCTCGACTCGGCTCGGAAGCCACCTACCGCGCATATCGCCCGGGTCGAGCTGCGCGGTGATGGTGGACAGGAAGTGCCGATTTACAGGCGGAGCGTGCCGTACGGCTCGACAGATGTGCACGGGCTCTACTTCGTTGCGTTCAGCGCCGATTCAGGTCGATTCGACACGATGCTGGCCCGCATGTTCGGCGCGAACGGCGATGGGCTCTACGATCGGCTGACGGACTTCAGCCGGCCGGTCTCGGGCTCCTTTTACTTCGCTCCCGCCCTGTCACTCCTGGCGGAGTTGGCTGGATCGTTCTGATGTCTCCGATTCCTAAGGCGATCCCGAAGTCCGGTGAAAGCCAGGCCATAAGGCCCTAGCCGTATGACGGTGGCGGCGCAGGCTTTGGCATAGCGCAAAGGTTCGCGCAGATCAGGCACTTCGCGCCGAGACGGTGCTTGCTGGTCAGGGACGCCGCCTGAAGATTCTGGCCAAGGGCTGAATCTCAGCCGAGGGAGGTTGCGATGCATGCGCAACCCGCAGCAGCGACGTTTAACTACGCGCCGATCGGAACGGTCGCGGCCACCGCAATTGGAGTGGCAATAGCGATTCTGGTCTGGGCGGCAGTTTCGAATAATGCGTTTCCTGACATCGGATCTCACGACCGGGCGGCGCTCCGGATCGTCTTCGGGCTCGGGGTCGGATGGACGGCTCCTCTGACCTCGGCTGGACAGCTCTTCGGTGGCAGCTTCGCGACCCTGTCAGTTGAGCGGATCGCGATTGCCGGCCTTGGTCTTCTGATCTTGGTGAAGTGGGTGCTTGGCTTCAGCCACTACGTGATTCGGCGGTAAGGACAGGGGGCCAACCCGCACTACACCCAGCCATGGCGTCTCATCTCGAGGCAGTTGCTTCCTTTCGATCATGAAGCTGCGGCCCAGAGTTCCATCAGCTGCTCAGGCGTCAGCAAGGACTTCGGCAGGTATGCGGCCGCTCCGCATTCGGCCGCTTTACCGGCGAACTCTTGGGCTTCCCGTGTCGACATCAGCAACACCATGATCCCTGGAGCGATCGCGTGGATCCGGCGGGTCGCCTCGAGTCCACTGATACCGGGCAGGTTCACATCCATCAGGACGATGTCCGGCCGCAGTGACTCGGCCGCCTCGATGGAGGCCTCTCCGTCCGCCACCTCGCCCGCCACCTCGAAATCCGCGGTCGCCTCGACCACCGCTCGCGCTGCGCGACGAAACGGCTCGAGGTCGTCGACGATCAACACCCGCACAGCCACGGCGATAGCCAGCTTAGGAGTGGGGGTGAGCCGGTGGCGATGGTGCCTGCACGACAGGAAAGGTAGGGTGGCCACCCAGCCTCTATCCTGAACCGGCATGCCGATACGCGTCGTGTTCGCCGACGACAGCCTGCTCGTCCGGGAGGGCGTGCGTCACCTCCTGGCCACGGTGCCCGAGATCGACGTCGTCGCGGTCTGCGACGATCGCGATTCCCTGCTCTCGGCGATCGAGACCAACAAACCCGACGCGGTCCTCACGGACATCCGTATGCCGCCCGGCAACTCCGACGAAGGCATCGAAGTCGCGGCGCGTCTACGCGAGACCAACCCACGCACCGGTGTCGTCGTCCTCAGCCAGTTCTCTGAAGCCGCCTACGCCCTGCGGCTCTTCGACCAGGGCGCTTCCGGCCGGGCGTATCTGCTCAAGGAGAGGGTGTTCGATCTCGATCAGCTGGTCAACGCGCTTCGGGAGGTCGCGCGAGGCGGATCGGTCGTCGACCCGAAGGTCGTGGAGGCGCTGATCGCGGCCAGGTCGCACAAGAAGGACTCGGCCCTCGAATCGCTGACCCCGCGGGAGCGGGACGTGCTGGCGGCGGTCGCCCAGGGCAAGAACAACGCCGCCATCGCGGCATCGCTCTTTCTGACCGAAAGAGGCGTTGAAAAGCACATCAACGCGATCTTCTCGAAGCTGGGCCTCTCCGAGGAGAAGGATCTGCACCGCCGCGTCAAGGCGGCCCTCATCTACCTGGCCGAGGAGTCGCCAACGGCCCCCTGAGCCCAGTGGCCAGCATCCCCAAGAAAAGGCGAGCCTGCACCATCGCGGAGCCGGGCGGCGGCGTCCAGACTTGTGACCCATGCAATTCGAGACATCGACCGCCTCTACAGATCACGAGCCGTCTACCATCACCGCCCTGGAGCCGACGATGAAACCTGAGAAAGCCACCCCGATCGTGCAGGCCAGGCGTCTGCGCAAGATCTACCGCGGGGCGAGCGACGTGGAGGCGCTGCGCGGAGTCGACTTCGATGTCGAGCGTGGCGAGATGGTCGCCGTTGTGGGACCGTCTGGCTCCGGCAAGACCACGCTGCTCAACTGCCTCTCCGGGCTCGACCGGTTCGACGGCGGCAACGTGATGGTCGAGGGCGCCGACCTGGCCACGATGTCGGACCGTGAGCGCACCGCGTACCGCCGCAGGCACATGGGCTTCATCTTCCAGGCCTTCAACCTGCTGCCGGTCCTGACGGCGGTCGAAAACGTCGAGATCCCGCTTCTGCTCCAGGCGATCGGAGGTCGCGAGGCGCGCCGCCGCTCTCTCGACATGCTCGAGACCCTGGGCATGGCAAACCGCGCTCAGCACCGGCCAGACCAGCTCTCGGGCGGTGAGCAGCAGCGGGTGGCGGTGGCACGGGCGCTGGTCCACCGACCGGCTGTTGTCTGGGCCGACGAGCCGACCGGGAACCTGGACACCGAGGTGACGCTGGTCATTGTTGAGCTGCTGATGAGGATGAACAAAGAGGGTCAGACGATCGTCCTGGTGACGCACAACCCTCTGGTGGCGGAGCGAGCAGCGCGTACTGTCCGGATGCGCGACGGCCGCATCGAGGTGCCTCGCAACGGGCAACCGGCGGCCGCGCCAGCCGAAAGGGCATGAGTCAGGCGCTGCTCGTCGTTGGGGGTCTCTTCCTCCTGGTCTATGCACCGCTGGCGGTCCTCGCCTGGCGGCGCCCTCTTCTGGCACGCTTTGCATGGCGCGAGAGCACCCGCCGGCCGGGACAGTTCGCCTTGCTGGTGATCGGCCTGATGGTTGGGACGGCATCCATCACGGCTTCGATGGTCGGCGCCGACACAGGCACGCAGTCGCTGGCGACCTACTACGACCAACGGCTGGGCTCTGTGGACCTGACGGTGACCGCGACCGGCGGCCGGTCGTTTCCGCTGGACGTAGCCCAGCGGCTGGCCTCCGATCAGGGCCTGAGCCGCTACGTCGACGGCGTGCAGGCCGGACTGGAGCTGCCGGCGTCGGTAGGCGACCTCGACCAGCGCCTCGGCCGATCCGACGTGCTCATGGTCGGTTTCGACGGGGCCTCCCAGCGCCGGTTTGGCGCTTTCATCTTGAGAGACGGGCGCCGCACATTTGGTGATGACCTGGCATCGAGCGACGTCATGCTGTCGGCCGCGCTTGCTGACGCCATAGATGCGCGGGTCGGCGATCGGCTCCACATCAGCACCGGCTCGGCTGCTCCAGGCGCCGACGTGCGTGTTGCCGGCATTGCGCTCGCGAGCGGTCCCGGCGCTTACGGCAGCCGGCTCGCGGTCTTCATTGCGCTTGCCGCGGCGCAGCTCGTCGCCGACGACAACGGCATCAATGTGGTTCGCATCGCGGCGGTGGGCGGGACCTCCGATGATCTCGGACCGGCCCGGCGAGCCGCCGCGCCCGTTGCTTCGGCTCTGGCCGAGATTCCCGATGGTGGTTCCCTGCAGGTCAATCAGGTTCGTCTCGACGTCGAGCGGCGGCTGCAGGGCACGACGGCATGGAACCTCGGCACGACGCTTGGTTTCAGCAGCCTGGTCATCCTGGCCGCGATCGCCCTGATCTTGAACCTGATCCTGGCTCTGACCGAGGAACGCCGGCCGCGACTCGCCGTGCTACGTGCCCTCGGGCTTTCCCGCGCCGGGCTGATCGCGCTGTCGGTCCTGGAGGGCGCGATCTACAGCCTTGCGGCCGCGACCGCCGGGGTTGCCGTCGGCGTCGTGGCGGGTCTCTATCTGGGCGGCGCGATCTGGCACACCGCCGAGATAGATCCCGGCGAGCAAGCGTTCGTCGGAACGCCGCTGGAGCTTACGGTGAGGCCGGGCACGCTGGCGCTCGCCTTCGCCGCCGGCGCCCTGATCACGCTGGGAACGTTCGCGGCCGCGGCCTATCGGACCTCCAGGCTGGCGATCGCCTCTGCGGTCCGTGACATCCCGGAGCCGGAGTCGCCGGTGCGTGGTGGCTGGCCACGGACGGCGCTGCTGGCCGCTCTGGCAATGGCCGGCGGGGTGATGCTGATCCCGAACAGCTCGCCTTCCCGCCTGGCCGGCGGAGTGGCCTTGATCGTGAGCATCACCGCGCTCGCTCGAAGGCGGCTCTCCGACCGGGCGAGAGCCACGCTCGCAGGCCTGCTCCTCTTTGCCTGGGCCACGCTCATGTTGGCGGGCTTCACCAACTGGAACGACACCGGTCTCATATTGGCTTTCTTCTGTGCGGTGGCGATCGCCGCCATCGGCCTGACCCTCGCAGCCACCGCCAACCTGAGGCTGATCGAGAGCGCTGCGAGACTGCTTACCAGAAGGTTTGGCCTCGTGCAGGCGACCTTCCGCCCGCCCCTCGCATACGTCAGCCGGCGCCCGGTGCGCACAGGCCTCGCGATAAGTGCTTTCGCCATGGTCCTCGTGATGGTGACCGTGATCGCTGTTTACGTGGCCAGCTTCCAGCGCAACTACACGAGGGACGCCGGGGGGTTCGACATCCGGGTGGTCACAGCCGGGCCTGTCCCGATCCAACTCCCGCCTGCTGTTGCATCGCAGGTGACGCGCCAGGTCGCCCTACCCATGCGCCTCTACCAGGGCCCATTGGCCGGAACAGGCTTTATTGGAGAGGGCGGACCGTTGGCGCAGACAATGTTTTACGTTCTCCCTGACCAGACGGAGAACGCCGAGCCGGTCTACCTGATCAACAGGGAGAAGCGCTTTGCCAGCAACGAGGCGGCCTGGCAGGCGGTAGGCAGCGAACCGGGTCTGGTCGTGATCATGGGCGGCAGCGGAGTCAATCCGGGCGCCCCGATCACACTCCACGGCATCAACGGGCCACTTCAGCTCCGTGTTGCGGGCAGTCAGGCCGGGTCCGTGGTCGGGGGTATCATCGCGTCGGCCGCCACGATCGCCCAGTTCGACACCCAGCCGGCGGGCTCGACCCTTCTGCTCCAGACGACGCCAGGCACCGATTCCCGGGCGCTCGCGCGCCAGATCGAGCGCACGCTCTTCAGCCAGGGCGTGCAGGCCACGAGCATTCGCGAGATCCTCGATCAGGATTACGCCAGTGGAATCGAATACGCCACGGAGTACGACGTGCTGCTCCACCTGGGCCTACTGGTCGGGGTGCTGGCGCTGACGATGGTGGGCATTCGAGCCGCCGTCGAGCGGCGGCGGGCGATCGGGATCCTTCGCTCGCTCGGGTACCAGCCGCGACGGGTGATCGCCGGACTGCTCATCGAGTCGACGCTGACTGCGACGATCGGGGTTTTGACCGGCGTCGGGGCAGGCCTCGTGACCGCGTCTTTTCTGATCACCGCGGGAGTCGAAGCCGGCGCCGTCTTCGCGCTCGACGCGGGACGAATGCTGCTGGCGCTGATCGTCGTCTACGGAGCGGTGCTGATCGTGAGTGCGCCGCTGGCATCCAGGGTGGCGCGAATGGCCCCGACCGAGGCGATCCGGATGACCGGCTAGCACCGAAGAAAATGGCCCAGGCCCTGCTCGCCGCCGGCGGGCTCTTCCTTCTGGTGTATGTCCCGCTCGCGATCCTGGCCTGGCGGCGGCCGCTGCTGGCGCGCCTTGCGTGGCGCGAGGCCACGCACAGTCGTGGCCAGTTCGTGGTCCTGGCGGTGGGGCTCATGGTTGGGTCGGCGTCGATCTCCGCATCGCTGGTGGCCGGCGACTCTGGCGTGCAGAGCTTCGCCGCGTTCTCCGAGGCAAGGCTGGGCGCCGTCGACCTGACTGTGAGCCGCAGGGGCGGCACGACGTTCCCGATCGACATCGCTCGGCAGCTTGCGGCCGACCCTACTCTGAGCGCGTACGTCGACGGAGTGCAGGCCGGCGTGGAGGCGCCGGCTTCGGTAGCCGATCTCGACCGCCGCCTGGGCAGGTCAAACGTGCTCCTGGTCGGCTTCGACCCGGATACGCAGCGGCGCTTCGGCGCCTACACACTGATGGACGGCCGCCGCATTCTGGGTGGCGAGCTTGCACCCGGGGAAGTGGTTCTCTCTCGCGGATTGGCGGCCGCGCTCGACGCCACAGCGGGCGATCAGCTGCGGATGGACAGCGGCTCCAACGGCGGCGTGGCTCTCCAGGTCTATGGGATCGCCGACGCGGCTGGTCCTGGAGCCTATGGCAGCCATCTCGCCGTCTACATGACGCTGCCGACTGCCCATCTCGTCACGAACGACCAGGGGATCAACATCGTGAGAATCGCCGCGCGCGGAGGCAGTCCAACGGACAGCGAAGCCGCGCGCCGGGCTGCGGCGCCCCTGGGGGCGGCGGTCTCGCGGATCGCCCCCGGCGCCCCACTGGTCGTCAACGAGGTGAGGCGTGACGCGGCTGCCCAGCTGCAGGGAACCACGGCGGCGGTTTTTGGTCCGTATCTCGGATTCAGCGCGCTGACCGTACTGGCCGCGATCGCTCTGATCGTGAACCTGGTCCTGGCGCTGGCCGAGGAGCGCCGCCCGCGGCTGGCCGTCCTTCGCGCGCTCGGCTTGACCCGAGCCGGGCTCGTTGCGATCTCCGTTCTCGAAGGGGCGGTCTACAGTCTGGCGGCCGCGACTCTGGGCGTCGCGGCCGGCTTGCCGGCGGGACTCTACCTCGCGGGCCAGCTCTGGAATGCCGGCGTCACCGATCCGACTGACCAGGCGTTAGTGGGGTTTCCCCTGCAGCTCAGCGTCAGACCTGGCACCCTCGGGCTCTCTTTCGCCGCCGGAGCTCTGATCACGCTGGGGACGGTGGCGGCGGCCGCCTTTCGGACCTCCAGGATGGCGATCGCCGCCGCGGTTCGCGACCTGCCGGATCCTGCCTCGCGGACGCGATACCGCTGGCCGCGGACCGTCCTGCTGGTGATAGTGGCGGCCTTCGGTGTCGCGCTCTTGCTGCCGAACGACCTCCGGAGCCGCCTGATGGCAGGGGTGGCGCTGATCGCGACCGTCGCTGCCCTCGCGCGCGGGCGGCTCCCTGACCGAGCCCGGTTCACGCTCGCCGGCGTTCTCGTCGCCGGCTGGGCCGGGATCGTGGTCGCGGGCATCCACGGCACCTCCGACCTGTACCAGGTCGTGCCCGTCATCTTTATGGGAGTCGGGATCGCGGCCTTGGCGCTGAGCATCGCCGCCGCCGCCAATCTGAGGTTGATCGAGGCCGCCATCGGGCTGGCCGGGAGCCGAATGGGCCGGCTCGAGGCGACGATGCGGCCGCCAATGGCGTACCTGAGCCGCCGGCCGATCCGCACTGGTCTCATCACCAGCGCGTTCGCTCTTGTGCTGGCGCTGGTGACAGCGATCGCGGTCGTGGCCTCGGCCCCGAAACCTGACTATGCCGGCGACTCGGCCGGCTTCGACATCCAGGTCGTGACCTCGAGCCCAGATCCAATTCGGCTTCCGCCGGACATCGAGCGGCAGGTCATCACCCAGATGACCCTCCCAATGCGCGTTTATCAGGGGGCTTTGAGTGCACCGGGAAATCTGGCGAGCCAAGGGTCCTCGGTGACCGTGATGTTCTACATCCTGCCCGAGCAGCCGCCAGATTCCGCCCCGGTCTACCTGGGCTGGAGGGACAAGCGCTATGGCAGCAACGCCGAGGTGTGGCATGCGGTGCGGTCCGACCCGCACACGGCCGTCGACGCTGCTCAGTATCTCGGCGACTCGGTAACGCTTCAGGGCGTCAACGGGCCGCTCCAACTCCGCGTCGCAGGTTCATCGGGGAGCAGCGTCCTGCAGGGGATCATCGTGTCTGCGGCCACCCTGGCTGAAATCGACACCCGCCCCGACGGCTCAACCCTTCTCCTCAAGGCAAGACCGGGGTCAGATCCTCGGGCGCTGGCGCGCCAGATTGAGCGCGCACTCTTCGACCAGGGAGTGCAGGCCACCAGCATTCGCGACATCCTCGATCAGGACTACGCCAGTGGGATCGACTACACGACGGAGTACGACGTTCTGCTCCACATGGGGTTGCTGGTCGGGGTCCTCGCGCTTGGGATGATCGGCGTCCGGGCCACCATCGAGCGCCGGCGGGCGATCGGGATCCTTCGCGCCCTCGGGTACGAGCCGGCTCAGCTCCTGGCGGGCCTGCTCGCCGAAGCCACGATGACCGCGACGCTCGGCGTGGTGACCGGGATCGGGGCGGGACTGCTCCTGGCCTATGTCCTGCTTGCCGGCGCCGCGTCGGGCCCGGCTGAGCTCGGGGTCACCTTCGTCAGGCTGGGCATCGCAGTGGCGATCGTCTATGGAACAGTGCTGATCGTGACACTGCCTCTCGTTTCGAGGGCGTCACGGATGGCCCCGGCCGAGGCGATTCGGCTGACCGGCTAGGCCGATGCCAGGTACCTTGCCCACGCGTGCCTGACTTTACCGATGTTCCGCTCGGCCTTCCGGCGCTCGCCGCCATGTTGGGCGCGATGGTGGTTATCACGGTCGTCGCGGGCCTCATCTCGGGTGAGCGGCGCCGGCGGCAGGCGGCGGCAAGCCTGACCGCCATCGACTTCGTACGCTCGTCTTTCGCGAGCCGCCTGGCGCGGGGCGACCCGATGGACGAGCTCATGGTACAGGTCATCGAGGCGCTGTGCAACGCGTTCAAGCTCGACGCCGCCGAGCTGTGGATCCGCGGGAACGGTGCGCTGCGAAGAGTCGCCAGCAATCCGCGCCGGCCGGAGGTCGAGCTGATCGTCACACCGGCCGAGGAGTCGATCATCGCCAATGCGCACGTGTCGGGCGCGGCCTGGGCCAGGGTGTGGCTTCCGGCGCTGCTCGACAGCAGGGCGGACGTTCCCCTTCGAATCGCACCGGCCGGCGTGTCGGGGCGACTTCTGGGCCTTATCGTCGTCGAGCGGAGCCGGTCCGGCGACACTCTGGCCGCGGACGTGGACGCAACGCTGGAGGAGCTCGTCCGCGAGGTCGGCGCCGGCCTCAACAAGCAAAGACTGGACACGGCACTCCACGCTTCGCTGGAGCAGCTGCAGCGTCAGGCGGACGAGCTGCAGGCTTCGCGAGCCCGTATCGTCGCCGCGGCCGATGCCGAGCGACGCCGCATCGAGCGCGATCTCCACGACGGCGCGCAGCAGTACCTGGTCGCGATCGCGGTCAAGGCCAGGCTCATCCAGCAGCTCGCCCGGACCGATCCGGCAGGCGGCGCGGCGCTGACGCAGGATCTGGTCCGAGACGTGGAGTCCGCTCTGGACGAGCTGCGCACGTTGGCACAAGGCATCTACCCGCCGCTGCTCAGCAGCGGCGGTTTAGTCGAGGCCCTCGCCGCGGCGAGCCGCCGGACGCCGATCCCCGTTCGGCTGGAGACGGATGCCGTCGGGCGGTACCAGCCCGAGCTGGAGGCGGCCGTCTACTACTGCTGTCTCGAGGCGCTCCAGAACGCGTCAAAACATGCAGGCGACGGGACTTCGGCCTCCGTGAGACTCTGGGTGGAAGCCGGCAATCTCCGCTTCGAGGTCGATGACGATGGCGCGGGTTTCGACCCTGCAGGTGGGGCCGCGGGCGCCGGCCTGACCAACATGCGCGACCGCATCGGCGCGGTGGGAGGAACGCTGCGGATTGAGTCCGCGCGGGGCGCGGGTACGCACGTGCACGGCGCAGTACCTACTGGTGCCAGTACACAGCGAGAACACATGCCTGCCGACCCACAACTTTGATGTAGGCACCATTTCGGATCGCGCGCTGAAGACCCACGCTCCACTGCATGTCGTCAGCTCGTCTCTCCAAGCGGAGGCTTGACCATGCATAAGCTCAAATTGGTAATCGGTGTGGTTGTGGGAGTCGGCGGCATTCTTGCCGCCGGCGCGACCCCGGCGGCCGCGTATGGGAATGGCGCCGCCTACCAGGTGGGTCTTTCTTTCAACTGCCAGGACCCGGTTGCGTGCGTCGCCAGCCAGACAAATCCATTTGGCATTGGCGGCATCTGGGGCTGGATCGTCATCGACAACGCGGGCAACGTGGATGGAGAGCTGCAGTTCCAGGGCCACCAGAACGCCGACCCGAACCTCAACGGCACCGGGCACCTCGCGCTCAGCGGCTTCGCCTTGCCGACTCATTTCCAGCTGCCCTTCATCCCCGCCGACCCGAACGGCAATTACCTCCTCATCTTCCAATGCGGCGCCGGAGGTTGCCAACCAGCATTCGAGATCGACGCCACGCCAGGGCACTATTCGCAGAACTTCGGTCCGGGAATCAACAACGAGCTACAGGTCGCGCAGCTTCCCTGATAAAGCGCTGACGTCCTATCGACGCGCCGGGGCGGCACGACCGCCCCGGCTTTTTCTTTGGGCGCGTGCTAGCAGCAGCACCGAACGCAAGCCAGCCCCACCGCGATTCTGGTGTAGGCACCGTTTGGAATCGAAGCGAGCTCGAGCACTCTCAGTGCAATCGGCGCCGAGCTCATGGCGCCAGCCACTGGGAGAAATTGAAAGATGTCGGCGGTTCACATCGTCAAGCTGTTCGGACAACTGAGGGCTCGCCGGGAAGTTGATCGGAGCGCAGCCCTGCTCAACTCTGCTGTGCTGCTCACACTCGGGGCCGCCGCCATTCATTTCGCGGTCGTGCCCGACCACCTTTCCGAATACCCCCTCTACGGGGCGTTCTTCATCGCGCTCGGAATCGCCCAGGTCGGATTGGCGGCCGCCGTCCTGTTGGTTCCGTCTCGGCAGTTGTTCGCAATCGGGGCCGGCAGCGCCGCCGGGGTGATGGCCCTGTGGCTGGTGTCTCGCACGGTCGGCGTGCCAATCGCGCCGGTCCCCTGGCGCCCGGAGGCGGTCGGTTTCCCCGACGTGACGGCGACTCTGCTGGAGGGGATCTCTGTGATCCAGTTCCTGCGGCTTTTCCGCCGGCCACGCCGTCTGCGTCGCCGGGGTCGAATCCGAACGGCGCTGAAGATGGTCCCGATGGTCCTCTTCGCCCCGCTCGCCACCTATCTGGGCGTGGGTGCCGCGTTGACACCGATGGCGGCTGCCTACAATGCCGCGCCATTCGTTGCCGGCCAGACTTCCGTCTCGCTGGTCAATCTGGTGGCTCCCGCCGGCGCGCAGCCGCTGAAGGAGTTCACACTGACGGCCGCGCCCATCACCGTCGGCGGTCACGAAGCGTGGGCCTACAACGGCACCGTACCTGGCCCTGAACTGCGGGTCACCGAGGGTGACCGCGTCAAGGTGATCCTGATCAACCACCTGCCCGATGCGACCTCGATTCACTGGCACGGGATCAACGTTCCCGGCGCCATGGACGGCGTGGCGGGAATCACGCAGGACGCCGTGCGGCCGGGAGGCTTTTACGTCTACGAGTTCATCGCCGGCGAGCCGGGCACCTACTGGTACCACTCGCACCAGGACGCGATGAACCAGATCCCACATGGTCTGGTTGGATCGATCGTTGTCGAGCCGAAGGATCCATCGAAGGTCCGCGTCCGCGACTACAGCGTCCTCGTCCACACGCAGCCGGGAGCCGATGCGCTTGAGGTCAACGGAACCTCGAGCCTGCACCTCAACGCGGCCCCAGGCGATACGGTGCGGCTGCGTATCACCAACGGAGCGGAGCCTGGCCTGGACCTCGCGCCCCTGACCCCGGTCCTCGTGGGCGCGCCCTACGAAGTCGTCGCCCTCGACGGTCACGACCTGACTGGACCGCAGGAGCTGGGTCCGCAGCGGATTCCGCTGGGGATGGGCCAGCGCGCCGACCTGGTATTCACGATGCCTGACACGGGGGCGGTACGACTGGTCGGTTTGAAGCAAGTCGGCTTCCCGTGGAGCTCACCTTCATCCCCAGTGGTGACAATCGGCGACGGGCCGGCCGCGGCCGCGGTCAATGTGTCGTCCCTTCCGAGGTTCGATCTCACCCGATACGGGACGCCCGCGGCGGACCCAGTGGCCGACGCAAGCCACTACGACGTGACGCGGGAGATCATCCTCGGTGGTGGGTTCGGGTTCCGCAACGGGAGCGCTGACTTCACTGACACGTTCAGTGGCAGGGCCTCGCCTTACATCCCGCCGATCAACGTGCGTGAGGGCCAGCTGGTCCATCTTCGCATCGTCAATCCTGGGGATCACAGCTCACATCCGATCCACATCCATGGCCACATCCTCACGCTCCTCGCGAAGAACGGTCACCCGCTGTCGGGCAGCCCGGTGCACACGGACACGGTGCTGGTCGGCCCGCACGAGACGTGGGACGTCGCATTCAAAGCCGACAACCCCGGCATCTGGATGCTGCACTGCCACATCCTCGAACACGCCGCGGCCGGCATGAGCATGACCATCAACTACGAAGGCGTCTATACGCCCTTCACGATGGGCACCCGCTCCGGAAACATCCCGGAGTGAGCACCACCAAAGGAGGTACTTCAGTGGCGACCACCGACAAACGCGAACAGTCATGGTTGGAACGCTATTCCTGGACGGTGTTTGTATTTCTCAGTGCAGTCCTTCTGCTGTTTGGCGCGACCGACTTGCCGGGTGCCGCGAGCTCGACGGCTCGGGAGAACGCTCTCAACGAGCTCTTCATCGGCGGCCTCAGCGCGGCCGTTGCGGTGATGGGACTGCGTCGACGCGAGCGGTGGGCGTGGTACGCGATGGCGCTGTGGCCGCTCTGGATTGTCGCGCAGTCGGTGGGGGCCGCGACTGCGGGCAAGACCGCGGAGATGATGTCGGGGATCTTTTTGCTGGTTCTCGCGTTCGCGGCGTTGGCGCTGTCCTACCGTCCGGTATTCCGCGCCGGCATCGTGTCCTGAAGGGGCTCGAGCTCAGGCGGATGTCGGGTCGACCCGATTCTTCACCTGGGCGTGAAGTCACCTTTGATCGACACCTGGAGGCGCCGCGCAAACTCAGCCATGCCGAGGAGTGATCACCTGCCACAGAAACCAATCGTCGGCGCGACCAGGGCCGGACGCCTCCGGGGTGGCTTACGATCGACATCGTGGGGCGGGCGTTGTGACGGCTCTGGGCTGGGTCGAAGTCGTGGTCGGGATCTTGATCGTGCTCGCGACCTTCTACGACCTGTTCAAGTCGGTCGTCCTCCCGCGGCCCTCGATCAACCGGTTCATCATGGTCCGGTTCCTCTTCTTCGCCTTCTGGTCCATGTGGCAGTGGGTCGGCCGGCGCATCGCACAACCGGCCCGAAGAGAAGGGTGGTTGGCGTCGTTTGGGCCGTCGGCGGTGATCGCAATGTTCCTCACCTGGGCGCTGGCCTTCATGCTCGGGTACGGCGTCATCCTCGATGGGCTGCGGACGCAGGTCCGCCCGGTCCTCGATGGTTTCGGCGAGTCGCTCTATTTCTCGGCCACCACCATCGTGCCGCTCAGCTACGGCGACTTCGTTCCCATCGGCGTCGGCGCGCGGGTCATGATCCTGTTCGAAAGCGCCACCGGGGTCGGCATCGCGGCGCTGGTGATCACCCTCCTCTTCTCGCTGTACTCGTCGTTCCAGGAGCGCGAGGAGCTGGTGGTCCAGCTCGACGCCATCGCCGGCGCTCCTCCGTCAGGGGTCCAGCTGCTGGAGACGGTTTTCGAGCGCGGGCTTCGAGGCGAGCTCGTCAACACCTTCGACGACTGGCGCAGGTGGTCGGCGGCCGTGCTCGAAAGTCACCTCGCATATCCGATCCTGAACTACTTTCGATCCAGCCACGACAACGAGGCGTGGCTCAACTCGTTCGGAGCGGTCATGGACGCCGCCGCGCTGGTGATCAGCACAGTCGACGAGGACGAGGAGGGGCCCGCGCGGCAGATGTTCACCGTGGGCAACCACCTCGTCGAGGACCTGGCATGGTACTTCCGTTACACCAACACCAAAGAGCCGCTCATCGAACGCGACGAATTCGACCAGGCGGTGGAGCGCCTGAAAAAGGCCGGTTACAAGTGCAGGCCGCGGGACCAGGCCTGGACTCAGTTCTCGCACCTGCGTGGCAAATACGCCTCACAGCTTGTCCAGATGGCGCACCGGCTGGCGATCATCCCCGCCGAGTGGATGGGGGATCGTACATATGCGCCGCACGTCGACGGTCGAGGTCGCACTCGCCGGCGGCTCCCTTAGACCGCGCCTTGTCCGACTGGCAGATTGAGCCGGGCGCATCCGGAGGGATCGCTTCGCTTCGCTTTCGGGGCACCGAGCTGCTGGCAAAGGAGGCGCGGCCGCTGGATGCCGCCTCGGCTCGCTGGCGGGTCGCGGAGATGCCGGATCGGGTCCGGGTGCTTCCCGACACCTTCGAGCTGGGCCAGTCGATGGTCTGGCCGTTCCGCTACGAGCCGGGCATCGAGGTCGTATGCCGCGGCAGCAACCTCATGCCGCTTCCGCCAGACAGCCCGCACGAGGTGAAGCGAACCTTCACGGTGCGGTTGGCCTGGCCGGCGAGCGGCGTCGCGGTGAGCATCGCCTGGGATGAACCGAGGCTGCGCGCTGCCGCGGTTGCGTTCCGATTGGATCCTTCGCGCATCGAGCTGACGATCGGAGCGGGAAGCGCCCACGCGACCAGGCCCGTGAGCTGGTGGGTCGAGCTCCGCGACGGCAACGGAGCGCCGACGATCGAGGTCGTCGATTACGACCCGGCCTGGCCGAATCAATTCCGCCGCGAGCAGGCGGAGATCAAACGCGCGCTCGGCGACCAGGTCGTGGCCCTGGAGCACGGCGGCAGCACGTCCGTGCCCGGCCTGGCGGCCAAACCGATCATCGACATGTGGGCCGCGCTCCGCGTCCCGGTTCGTCAACAAGACGTTGACGCGATGGCGGCGATCGGATACGAGCACCTCGGCGAGGCCGGGCTCGAGGACCGCGACTTCTTCGTGAAGCGTACGCAGCCGGTCTGTCACCTTCATTGCTATCCCGCCGGCCACCGAGAGTGGGATCGCCACCTGGCGTTTCGGGATTGGCTGCGTGCCCACCCCGAGGGCGCCGCTGCCTACGGGCGCCTCAAGCGCGAGCTGGCTGTCCGCTTCCCTGCGGACCGGATCGCCTATACAGAGGCCAAATCGGACTTCATCGAGGCGGCACTGGTCGGGAAAATTTCCTGAACGGCCTGTAGGCCCGGCCACTAGACTCCGGGCCAGCGTTCATGGCCCAGACCGCCCTCCCGCCGGCCGACCTCCTTCCCGTGCGCCGGGAGGCGACCCTGTCGTACCGGGCCGTCAGGCTCGTCGGCGTGCCGCTTCTGCGGCTGGTATTCAGGTTCGACGTGCGCGGGCAGGAGAACATCCCGCGGTCGGGGAACTACGTGGTCATCGCCAACCATCTCAACTGGCTCGACGAGTTCACGCTGCTCATGCTGTTCCCTGTCGAGCCGCGGATCCACTTCCTCGCCAACCCGACGATCCTGGTCACGCGCAAGGTCCAGTGGTTCATCGTCCGTCATACGGGTGGCTTCGTTCCCGTGGTCCGCGAGCGCCATGGCGACCCTGCCCTGTTCCGCCATGTCGATCGCGCCCTGGAGGTTGGCGGTTCGGTGGCGATTTTCCCCGAGGGCGAATACGGACCCGCCGAGGGTGAGCTGCTGCCCTTCAAGAAGGGCTTCGCCCACTTCGCGATCAAGGCGGGGGTGCCGGTCGTGCCGGTCGCGCTTTCCGGCACCAAGGACCTCTGGTTTCGCAAGCGGATCGAGGTGGCCATCGGCAGGCCGATCTTGCCTGCCGGGCAGACCCCGGAGTCGCTCACCGAGGCGGGCTTCCAGAGCGTCAAAGAGCTCATGCCCGCCTACCACGAGCCGGCCGGGCGCAAACTTCTACGCCGGCAACTGACGAACCTTTTCTAGAAGTAGAATCGGCCGGATGGAGCTGAAGCCTGTAGGCATCTTCGAAGGCATGTCCCCGGGCGAGCTCAAGCAGGTGAGCAAGGTGATGCGGGAGGTCCGGCATCCGAAAGGAGCCGAGATCATGATCGCGGGCGAGGGGGGCGTCGGGTTCCTTTTCATCCTGGAAGGGGAGGTCGACGTCACGACCCCGGACGGTCGCCACCGCAGGCTCGGTCCTGGCGATCACTTCGGCGAGATGGCGCTCCTGGACCACGAGGGGCGCAGCGCCAGCATCACCGCCGGCACCGACCTGGTGGTTGCGGCCGTGCCGGAATGGGGTTTCAGGCCGTTCCTGGCCGACCACCCCAAGGTCACATACAGGCTGCTGGAGACGCTCAGCCGGCGGCTGCGCGAGGCAGAGGCAGGCAAAGCTAACCGCTAGCCGCCATGGCCCTGGCCCGCGTTCTCTGTCCCGCCCTGATCGGACGCGAGTCCGAGCTCTCCGCGTTGGAAGACGCCCTTCTGGCGGCGCTTCGCGGCGACGGCGGGGTGGTCATCGTAGGTGGGGAGGCGGGGATGGGCAAGACCCGGCTCGTCACGGAGCTCGCGGCGCGAGCCGAGCGCCTCCGCTGCGTCGTCATGGCCGGCGCGTGCAGCGAGGCCGAGCTGTCGCTGCCGTACCTGCCCTTCCTGGAAGCGATCGGCAATCGCCTGACCACCGAAGACCTCGGCGCGCTTCGGGAGCGGATCGGTTCCGCGGTCGAGGAGCTCGCCCAGCTCTTTCCTCAGCTCGGGCGCGCCCAACCCGGAGGCGGCGATCCGATGCAGGCCAAGCTTCGAATGTTCGAAGCGATCCTGCTGCTCCTCCGCGACGCCGCTCGCGATCGCGCCCTGCTGTTGATCCTCGAGGACCTGCAGTGGGCCGATCCTGGCACCCGCGAGCTTCTCGACTACATGACCCGCCGGCTCCGGGCGACCAACGTCCTTATCCTCGCCACTTACCGGATGGACGAGATGCACCGCAAGCATCCGCTCGTCCCCACCATCCAGGCCTGGCGGCGGTCGGGACAGGCCGAGTTCGTCGAGCTGCAGGCGCTCTCGGCCGCCGCGGTGGCCGACATGGTCTGCGCGATCTTCGAGGAACGCCAGGTGAGCGATGAATTTCGCGACTATCTGCGCGAGCGCAGTGAAGGCAACCCTTTTGTGCTGGAGGAGATGCTCCGGGATGCGTTGGACCGCGGAGACATCTTTCGCACCGAGACGGGCTGGGACCGGAAAGCGGTCACAGAGATGCGCATCCCGCGCACTGTTCGCGACACGATCCTTCACCGTCTCGGCCGGTTGAGCAGCACCGATATCGATGTGCTGTCGGCAGCTGCCGTGGTTGGCCGCTCGTTCGATCTGTCCATGCTGGCTGGCGTCACTCGACTCGATGAAAACGCGGTGCTCGCGGCACTGGAAACATGCGTGACGTACCAGCTGATCGAGGAGGACGACCGGAGATCCGGCAAGTATCGGTTCCGGCACGCGCTGACAAAAGAAGCTGTCTATGAAGACATGGTCGTGCCCAAAAGGCAGCAGCTCCACGCCCGGGTCGCCGACATGCTCAAATCTCGCGCGGACGCAGCCCCGGTCGACATGGCCCAGCACCTGTTGATCGCGGGCAGGTATGAGGAGGCTGTGGCGATGTGCGTCGCGGCTGCCGATGAGGCTCTTCGCGCCCATGCCTATCAGGACGCGGCCGCGCTGTTCGAACGCGCCGCGCCGCACGTCAAGGACCCCGCCGAGCGTGGCCGCTTGCTCTGCCGCGCGGGTGATGCGTACTGGAACAACGTCGAACCTGCCGCTGCACGACGGCTCCTGGAGGAGGGGGTCGCCGGCCTCGAAGGCGCCGGGGCGGAGATCGAGGCGGCCGGGCACAGGCTCACGCTCGGACGCTGCTACTGGGAGCTGCAGCGGACCGACCTCGCTCGCGAACAGTTCGAGCGAGCGCGCGACGTGCTCGAAAACGCAGGACCCAGCGAGGCCCTCGCGATCGCCTACATTCGGCTGTCAGGTCTGAAGAGCTTCGACATCGGCGGTCGCGCCGGCCTCGAGGACGCCCTGCGCGCCGCGGAGATCGCGGAGAAGGCAGGCGCCTCGATGGCGCTGGCGTGGTCCTGGGGATTCGTGGCCCTGGCCGAGGTCGGGATGGGTGAGGTGACAGCCGGCTTCAAGCATCTCGATGACAGCTACCGAGCGTCGCTCGAAGGCGGCTATCAGTACCAGATCGGCAATGCGATCTACAACGCTGCCTGGCTTGCCATCCACCTGGGCCTTGGGCGCGAGGTCCAGGAATGGGCGGGTAGGATGCAGCACTGGCCGCGTCGAGCGGACGCCTGGCCGTCGTACGTCATCGGCCTGGTCGCACTCTTCCAGGGCCGGGTGCCAGAGGCGATCGAGGCGGCCCGCGTGGCCCTCAAGACCAATCGGGAGCTCGGACATCAAAAGATGTCCTGGCGAAGTTCGGTCTTTCTGGCCCATGCCCTGGCGGAAAATCTCCGGTCCGATGAGGCCGCCGCCGAGCTGCCGCCACTATCCAGCCGGGTCGAGGGTCAGGACGCCATCTATGACACCACGGCCCGGGTGCGCACGCGATTCGCTCAGGGCGACTTGATCGCCGCGTTCGCTGATGCTCGGGCCTTCAAGCCTGAGGTGACGTCTGGCACAGCGTCGCCCGCGGACGTCGTGGCCGAGGCCTCCGAGCCTGATCCTGGGTGGCTCCGGTCATTCCTGGATTCGCTGGACAGCGAGGGCGAGATTCTCCTGTCACCTCGGCTGGTCGCCGCCCGCGGGCGCCTCGCGCTGTACGAAGGACGGCTCGACGACGCCCTTGCCCAGCTCGGTTCGGCGGCTGCCGACTTCGAGAATGGAGGCCTGCTGTTGGATGCGTGGCACGTGGGCCGCGCGCTGGCCGAGGCCGAAGCCCGCTCGGGGGAGATGGAAGGTGCTCGCCGCAGGCTGCTGGAGATCATCGCGGAGGCAGAAGCGCATGGCGCGCGGCTGGCCGCCAAGCTGGCCCGGGATACAGGCATCAAGCTGAGCCTGGAAATGCCCATCGCGCCAGAAGCGGTGCCGGAACTGGACCATCCGACGAGCGTCGCCACGGGCGAGCGGATGGTCTCGGTGCTGTTCGCCGACGTGCGGGGCTACACCGAGATAAGCGGCCGCAGCACGCCGGCCGACATGGTCGAGCGCATGGCAACGCTGCAGCGCTGGGCGTCCCAGGAGGTGGCTCGGCGCCGCGGCATGATCGACAAGTTCGCCGGCGACTCGGTCATGGCCACGTTCAACGTGGCGGGCCAGAGCGTCGACCACACGCTGCAAGCGCTGCAGGCGGCCACCGCCATCATCGACAAGGCGTCGCTGATCGGCCTCCCGGTCGGAGCGGGGTTGGCGGTCGGACCGGCGGTCGTCGGCCGGCTGGCGGAGTCGGCCAACTTGAGCGTCCTCGGTGAGGTGACCAACCTGGCCGCCAGGCTGCAGGCCCAGTCGGGGGCGGGAGAGGTCACCCTGAGCGAGGAGGCGCACCGACGGGTCCAGGATTGGCTGGAGGAGCGCGGCACCTCGGCGGAGCGGGTGGAGCTGAAGCTGAAGGGCTTTGCGGACCCCGTGGTGGCGTACAAAGTGCGCGCCTCGGCCGAGGCTGGATTGCGGGCTTAACGGCTACTCAATGTTGCCGCCGCCGTGATAACGTAACGCCCCGGTTTCCTGAGCAGTCCCACCATGCGTCTTCGCTCCGCGCTCAGGCCTGAACAGCGCCCCAGGGGTAGGGCGACTTCTAGGACAGGAGCGTCAAGGGGTTTTGATACCGCTTCTCAGAGCGGTGGTCGTGTGGAGCGTGGTCCTGGGGGCCGTGATCCTCCCGCACCTGGGCCCGTACCCGTCGACCGCCACCGCGGCGGTCACCCAGCTCAGCTCCTACGACCGTTCCTCCGCGCTCGACCAGTCCAAGGCCAAGCGCATCCATGCGGCCCAGGACGCCCAGGTCCAGCAGTGGGCGTCGGAGCTGTCCCAGGGCCTCGCCCAGTACCAGGCGGAGCAGGAGGCCATGGCGCAAGCGCAGGCCGCCGCGGCGGCGCAGGCGGCGCTCAACAACCATCCCCCGCCGCCGGCCTACATCGCCAAGATCATCTACGACGCGTTCAGCCCGCTCGGCGCTCGAGCGGTGCAGTGGGCGATGAACGTCGCCTACTGCGAGTCGCGCTACCACCCGAATTCCGTGAACACGGACAGCGGGGCCTCGGGGCTCTTCCAGTTCCTGCCGAGCACCTGGTCGGGTACGCCCTGGGCGAGCCAGTCGCCATTCGACCCGACCGCCAACGCCCAGGCCGCCGCTTGGCTCTACTCGCACTACGGCCCCGGCCGCTGGGTCTGCCAGGGCTAAGGGAATTACTGGATTCGCCTCCCCACCGCGTTGGGAGGTCGGCTCCGCGAAGCGGAGCCGGGTGGGGATTGGGGATGGCTAGCTTTCTTCGGCCGTCACGTTGATCTGGAGCTGGTAGATCGGCTGCTTGGCGGCCGAGCCCTTGAGCTGGAGCGGCTCGTAATCCATCACCTCGATCCCGTCCGGCAGCGACCCGCGGGTGGTCTCCGACATCAGCACCTTGGCGGGCCGCACCTTCGACAGGTAGGTGCTGTTGTTCACCGGCACGCCGATGAGCGTGAACTCCAGCCGGCGCGTCGACCCGACGTGCCCGGCCACCACCTCACCCGTGTCGAGCCCGATCCCGACCGAGATGGCCGGCTTGCCGTCGTCGACCAGCTCGCGGTTGAGCCGATCGATCTCCCTGATCATGGCCTGGGCGGCGGCGAGCGCGCGCGGCGCATGGTCGGTCATCGGGTTTGGCGCCCCGAACACCACGAGCATGCCGTCGCCCTGGAACTTGTCGATGTTGCCGCCATGCTCGAGGACCACCTCGATCATCCGCGAGAAGTAGTCGTTGAGGAACCGGACGAGCTCCTCGGCGTCCATGCTCTGCGAAAGGGAGGAGAAGCCGGCGATGTCGGAGTTGAGCATCGTCACCTCGCGCCGCTCACCGGCCAGCAGGAAGTTGTCCGGGTCGGAGCGCTCGAGCACGTAGTCCGTGACCTGCTTGTTGACGTGCAGCTCGAACAGCCGCCGCAGGAACTCGGACTTCTGGTACTGGCGGGCGTTGTCGATGGCGATGGCGGCGAGGTCGGAGATCGCCTGCAGGAACTCCTTGTCGTCCTCCTCGAAGATGGACGCCCGGAACGGGTTGTCCACGTAGACGGCCCCGATCACCTTGCCCTTCGTGACGAGAGGCACGGCGATGATCGACCGGAGGTTCTGGAGGATGACCGACTGCTGGCCCTTGAACCGGTCGTCGAGCGTGGCGTCGGTGGAAACCACCGCCTGGCCGGTCCTGACCACCTGCTCGATGACGGTGCGCGAGCCCAGGAAATGACGTGACTTCTCGGCGTCGGCCTCGCCGCCCGACATCTCCACCGACATGATCCCGCTGCTCGGGTCGACCAGCACGATGAAGCCGCGCGATGCCTTCATGAGGGTGATCACACGGTCCATGACCTTGCGCAGGACCTCCCTGAGCTCGAGCGATGAGCTGAGATCGCGCGCCAGCTCGTAGAGCAGGTGATCGCGCATTCCGAAATCGACTTCGCGGGCCATGGTGCTGGGTCAGTGTAGCCGGGGTTAGTGCGCTTCTAGCCCCGGGTAAACTCGATTTCCCGATGCCCACCGAAGAAGCGCTCACGCCTGACGTCGAGGCGTTGCTTTCGCGTCTGAATCCGCCCCAGCAGGAGGCCGTCACGCACGGCGAAGGCCCCCTGCTCATCTTCGCCGGCGCGGGCAGCGGGAAGACTCGCGTGCTGACCGCGCGGATCGCATACCTGATCGCCACGCGCAGGGTGTGGCCCGACCGCCTGCTCGCCGTGACCTTCACGAACAAGGCCGCCCGGGAGATGCGAAGCCGCGTCGGCGCGCTCGTCGGGGAGGGCGCGGACAAGATGTGGGTCGGCACCTTCCACTCCACGGCGGTCAAGATCCTGCGGCGCGAGGCGGCCCGGATCGGCATCGTCCCGAGCTTCGTCATCTTCGACGAGGACGACACCCGCGCGGCTCTCAGGCGTGTCCTCGAGGAGTTGAAGCTCGACCCCAAGCGCTACCCGATCCCGGGCCTCAGCAACGCCATCTCGCAGGCCAAGAACGAGCTCAAGCGGCCCGAGGACTACCCGAACCGCAGCTACCACGACGAGATCGTCCGCCGCGTGTACGAGTCGTACCAGGACGTGCTGCGCCGCTCGGGCGGGCTCGACTTCGACGACCTGATCATGAAGCTGGTCGAGCTTTTCAACACCGACGAGGAGGCCCTCGCCAAGTGGCGCGACCGCTTCCGCCACGTCCTCGTCGACGAGTACCAGGACACGAACCGGGCGCAGTACGTGCTCGTCAACCAGCTGGCGGCGGAGCACCGCAACGTCGTCGTGGTCGGCGACGACGACCAGTCCATCTACCGGTTCCGTGGCGCCGACGTGCGCAACATCCTCGACTTCCGGAAGGACTACCCGGACGCGCACGTTGTCCGCCTCGAACAGAACTACCGCTCCAGCCAGGCCATCCTCGATGCCGCCTACCAGGTCATCCGCACCAACCCTGAGCGGGCCGAGAAGCGGCTGTGGACCAGCCGCGCCGGCGGCGAAAAGGTGATGGCGACCCAGGCCTACAACGAGATCGAGGAGGCGGAGTTCGTCGCCGACGAGATCGAGCGGCTGCGGAAGACCGAGAACCGGGGCTATTCAGACTTCGCGATCCTCTACCGCACCAACGCGCAGTCGCGGTCCTTCGAGGACGTGCTGGCGCGGCGGCGCATCCCCTACCGGCTTGTGGGTGGGGTGCGTTTCTGGGAGCGGCGCGAGGTCAAGGACGTCGTCGCTTACCTCCGCTTCTGCTTCAACCCGAAGGACGCGATCAGCTTCGGCCGGATCGTTTCGGTGCCGTCGCGGAAGATCGGCAACGTCACGGTCGACGCCCTGACCGCCTTCTCGCGGGACAGCGAGGAGGACATGCTGTCGCTGCTCGCCGACCCCGCACGGGTGCCGGGCCTGCCGCGTCCGTCAATCGAGCCGCTGCGCAAGTTCCGCGCCCAGCTGGAGTCGGTGCGCTCGGTCATGGGGGTGCTGCGGCCCAGCGAGCTGCTCGACCACGTCGTCGAGGTCATGGGGCTGCGGTCGCACTACCTCGACGGAACGCCCCAGGGCGAGGCGCGCATCGAGAACATCAATGAGCTCCGCGGACTGGCCGAGAGCTTCGACGACCGCGAGCCCGCTCAGGGCCTGGAGGATTTCCTGGCCGAGGTCGCGCTCGTCTCCGATGTCGATGCCTACGACGAGAACGGGGAGGGCGTCACGCTCATCACGCTGCACATGGTCAAGGGCCTGGAGTTCCCGGTCGTGTTCATGGTCGGCATGGAGGAGGGGCTGCTGCCGCACCAGCGCGCGCTCGACGAGCGCGAGGAGAACCCCTCGCTCGTGGGCGCGGCCACCGAGATGGCGGAGGAGCGGCGCCTCTGCTACGTGGGCATGACCCGCGCGAAGGACCGGCTGTACCTCAGCTGCGCTTTCCGCCGCCACCTGTACGGCCGCTCGCAGCCGGCCTTCCCAAGCCGGTTCCTGACCGAGATCCCGCAGTCGATGCTCGCCGCCCCGCGCGGCAGCGCACCGGTGGCGCCGCCTCGGCAGGGCTACCGCGAGCGCTACCAGGAGCGGCAGGTCCAGGCGGCCCCGGCGGCCCCGCCGGTGCAGCGGTTCGCGAGCGGCGACCGCGTCTCGCACCCGGCCTTCGGCGCCGGCACCGTGGTCAAGAGCACGCTCACGCGCACGGACGAGGAGCTGGTGATCAAGTTCGACCGGGTCGGCCTCAAGATCCTGTCGGGCATGCTGGCCCCGCTGACGAAATGACCAAGAAGAAGGCGCCCGCGAAGAAGACCGCGAAGGTGGACGACCCCGCCCAGCGCGCGGACGAGTTGCGTGAGCAGATCCGGCATCACGAGCACGCCTACTACGTGCTCGACCTGCCGGAGATCTCGGATGCCGAGTTCGATGCCCTGTTCCTCGAGCTGCGCCGTCTGGAGGAGGAGAACCCGGGCCTCGTCACCGCCGACTCGCCCACGCAGCGCGTGGGCGGCGAAGCGTCGGAGCAGTTCGCGAAGGTGCGGCACCGCTCGCCGATGCTGAGCCTCCAGAACGCTTTCGATGAGGATGAGATCCGGGCTTTCGACCGCCGCGTGCGCGGCGCCATCGGCGACGACGTGCACTACTGCGCCGAGCTCAAGATCGACGGCCTGGCCATCAGCCTCACCTACGAGCACGGCCGCCTCGTTCGGGCGGCCACACGGGGCGACGGAACCGTGGGCGAGGACGTCACGGCCAACGTGCGCACCATCCGCAGCGTCCCGCTCACGATCGAACCGGTCGCGGGGCTGCCCGACGTGTTCGAGGTCCGCGGCGAGGTGTACTTTCCGATCGCCGCCTTCGAGCGGCTGAATGCCGAGATGGAGGCCCAGGGCAAGGCCCGTTACGTCAACCCGCGCAACACCGCCGCGGGCAGCGTCCGCCAGATCGACCCCAATGTCACCGCGAGCCGCGACCTGCAGACGTTCATGTACACGCTCGACCCGGGGGGCCCTTGCCGATCGCAGTGGGAGGTGCTCGGCGCTCTCCAGAAGATGGGGTTCCGCGTCAACAAGCACCGCCGCAAGTTGACGGGCATCGATGAGGTCCTCGAGTACCACGCCGAATGGCAGCGCCGCCGCCATGAGCTGGAGCACGAGATCGACGGCGTGGTGATCAAGGTCGACCGCTTCGACCAGCAGCTCGAGCTCGGGTTCGTCGCGCGTTCGCCCCGCTGGGCGATCGCTTTCAAGTACGCCCCGGAGGAGGCCGAGACCGAGGTCGAAGACATCGAGTGCTACGTCGGGCGCACCGGCGTGCTCACGCCAGTCGCGCATGTGAAGGCGGTGGTCGTCGGAGGCGTGACCGTGCGCAACGTCACGATGCACAACGAAGCACAGGTCAACGAGAAAGGTGTGTACGTGGGCGCACGCGTCGTCATCCATCGCGCTGGCGACGTCATCCCCGAGATCGTGAGCGTGAAGGAGCCGAAGCAGGGTTGGCGCATGCCGGCCAGATGTCCGGTGTGTGGGGGAGAGGTCGTTCGAGAGGAGCCGTACATCGCGCATCGCTGCATCAACCCGTTCTGCGCCGCCCAGCGCCTGGAGCGCCTGCGGCATTTCGCCAGCCGTGGCGCGATGAACATCGACGGCCTCGGCTACGCCACCATCAACCAGCTCATAGAGCAGAAGTGGGTGGTCGATCCGAGCGACCTTTACCGGCTGACGAAGGAGCAGGTCGTCCAGCTCGAGGGCTTCGCCGACAAGTCCGCGCAGAAGCTCATGACGCGCATCGCCGACAGCAAGCGGCCATCGCTCGGACGATTCCTTTATTCGCTCGGCATCCCGCAGGTGGGCGAGGCGACTGCGGACCTGCTCGCGGCCGAGTTCGGCAGCATCGAGAAGCTGCGCTCGGCGACCGAGGAGCAGATCGACGCGGTGGAGAGCGTCGGGGCCAACATGGCGGGCGAGGTGCGGAAGTACTTCGACGGCCATGGCGGAGAGCTCGTCGGGCGCCTGCTCGAGGCGGGCGTGCAGCCGCAAGCCGTGGAGGCTTCAGGCGACGGGCCGTTCACAGGCAAGACCTTCGTGTTCACCGGCACGCTGGAGACGATGGGCCGCCCCGATGCGGAGGCCCTTGTGCGGCGGATGGGCGGGAAGGCGGCCGCGAGCGTGAGCGCCAAGACCGACTACGTGGTCGCCGGGCCGGGCGCCGGGTCGAAGCTCGAAAAGGCCCAGAAGCTGAAGCTTCACATCCTGGACGAAGAGCAGTTCCTGGAGCTGATCCGGGAGTAGAAATTTGCCTCCCCACGCAGTGGGGAGAGTGGCAGTGGTTGCTTCCCCACGAAGTGGGGAGAGTGGCAGTGGTCGCCTCCCCACGAAGTGGGGAGGTCGGCTCGCGCCGGGCGCGAGCCGGGTGGGGGTGCCTCAACCGCCAATTAAGCTAGTTTCGTGCCACTAACCCGCAACCAGGTCCGCCATGTCGCGCAGCTCGCGCGCATCGCCCTCGAACCGGGCGATGAGGAGTTCTACGCCGAGCAGCTGAGCGGCATTCTCGAGCACATCGACCGGCTGCAGGAGGTCCCGACCGACGACATCCCTCCCACCGCGCAGGTGGTCGAGGTGACGAACCCGCTGCGCGAGGACGTGCCGCGACCCTGCCTCACGCAGGAGGAGGCGCTGGCCAACGCGCCCGCCGTGGTCAACGGGATGTTCCGCGTGCCCTCGATCCAGGAAGAAGCATGAGCGAGCTGACGGAGCTGACCATCAACGAGGCGGCGCGCCTGCTGCGGCTGCACTCGATCTCGGCGGCGGAGCTCGTGACCGCTCACGTCGAGCGCATCAAACAGGTCGATCCCATGGTCAAGGCCTTTCTGCGCTTCACGCCGGACCTCTACGAGAAGCAGGCGGACGAGGCGGACGAGAAGCTGAAGCGCGGCGAAGGCGGACCGCTGACGGGCATCCCGCTCGCGGTCAAGGACGTCCTGTGCGTGAGAGGCGTCGAGACGACGGCGGGCTCGCAGATCCTGCGCGGCTTCAAGCCGCCGTATACGGGTACCGCGGTGGCGCGGTTGTTCGACGCGGGCGCGGTGATGCTCGGAGTCACGAACTGCGACGAGTTCGCCATGGGCAGCTCGACCGAGAACTCGGGCTATCACCCCACGCACAACCCCTGGGATCTCGACCGCGTCCCGGGCGGCAGCTCGGGCGGGAGCGCCGCCGCGGTGGCGGCGGGCGAGGCCATGATCGCTGTCGGCACCGACACCGGCGGTTCCATCCGCCAGCCGGCCGCGGTGTGCGGCGTGGTGGGCATGAAGCCGACCTATGGGCGCGTGAGCCGCTACGGGCTGATCGCGTTCGCCTCCAGCCTCGACCAGGTCGGGCCGTTCGCGCGCTCGGTCGAGGACGCGGCGCTGGTCCTCGAGGCCATGGCCGGCCATGACCCTCTTGACGCGACGAGCTCCGATCGCCCCAACGACGTGCGCAGAGATTTCGAAAAGGGCGTCAAGGGTATGCGCCTCGGCATGCCGCGCGAGTACTTCGAGGTCGAGGGCATGGAGCCGGGCGTGAACGCGGCGGTGCGCGAGGCGATCAAAGCCCTGGAGAACGCCGGCGCGGAGATCGTCGACGTGACGCTCCCGCACACCGACTACGGCCTCGCCGCCTACTACATCATCGCCCCCGCCGAGTGCTCGTCCAACCTGGCGCGGTACGACGGCGTGAGATACGGGATGTCGGTGCAGGACGTGGACAACATCACCGAGATGTACATGCGCACGCGCCGGCAGGGATTCGGGACCGAGGTGCGGCGGCGGATCATGCTCGGCACGTACGCGCTGTCGACCGGCTACTACGATGCGTACTACCTGAAGGCGCAGAAGGTGCGCACGCTGATCAAGCAGGACTTCGATCAGGCCTTTAGCAAGTGCGACGCGATCGTGAGCGCGACGTCGCCGGTGGTTGCGTTTCCACTCGGTTCGAAGACCGCGGACCCGCTGTCGATGTACCTGTGCGACGTGCTGACGCTGGGCGGCAATCTCGCCGGCCTGCCCGGGATCAGCGTTCCGTGCGGGACGTCGCAGGGACTGCCGGTGGGCCTTCAGGTGCTGGCGCCGCAGTGGCGCGAAGACGTCGCCCTCCGAGTCGCGCGCGCGTACGAGATGGCGAGTGGAGTGAAGGCAGAGGTCGCGAGCGTTGCCTGACTCTCCGTGGGAGGTCGTCATCGGCATGGAGGTGCACGTGCAGCCGCGCACGCGCACCAAGATGTTCTGCGGCTGCGCCGTCGGCCAGCTGGGCGACCCGCCCAACTCCAACGTCTGCGAGGTCTGCCTGGGCCTGCCGGGCGTGCTGCCCGTCATCAACAAAGCCGCGGTCGAGGCGTGCCTGAAGACTGCTCTCGCGCTCAACTGCGAGATTCCGCGCCATACCAAGTTCGACCGCAAGAACTACATGTATCCCGACCTCCCGAAGGGCTACCAGATCAGCCAGTACGACCTGCCGATGAGCGTCAACGGATACCTGGAGCTCGATGGGCGCAAGGTGCGCATCCGTCGCGTCCACCTCGAGGAGGACACGGGCAAGCTCATCCATGCCGGCGACAAGCTGCACAAGGCCTGGGAGTCGTACGTCGACCTCAACCGGGCCGGGGTGCCTTTGATGGAGATCGTCAGCGAGCCCGACCTTCGCTCCGCAGACGAGGCTCGCGAATACGCGCAGGCGCTGCGTACCCTCCTGCGCACGATCGGCGCTTCCGAGGCCGAGATGGAGAAGGGGCAGCTTCGGGCTGAGCCCAACATCTCCATTCGCCGTTATGGATCTGATGACCTGGGCGTGAAGACCGAGCTCAAGAACATCAACTCGTTCCGCGCGCTGCACCGCGCGATCGAATTCGAGGTCAAGCGGCAGATCGAGCTGGTGGAGTCCGGTGGGACGGTGGTGCAGGAGACCCGCGGTTGGTCGGAGGCCGAGCAGCGCACCTTCTCGCAGCGCAGCAAGGAGTTCGCGGAGGACTACCGGTATTTCCCCGAGCCCGACCTGCCGCCCCTCGAGCTGGACCGCCCCTGGATCGAGGACGTTCGCCGGGGGCTGCCCGAGCTGCCCGCGCCTAGGCGGGCGCGGCTGGTCTCGGAATACGGCCTGCCGGCCTCGGACGCGGCCCTGATCTCCGCCGACCGCGACCTGGCCGACCTCTTCGAAGGGGCCGTGAGGTCAGGCGCCGACGCGAAAGCCACGGCCAACTGGACGATCGGCGAGGTGGCGCCTTCGGGCAAGCTGCTGCCCGCCGACCACCTCGCCGACATCGTCAAGCTGGTGGCGTCCGGGGCCATCACGAGGGATCAAGGCCGGCTTGTCCTCAGGGCATCGATGGAAAGCGGCCATTCGCCCGCCCAGATCGTCGCCGAGCGTGGCTTCGCCCAGCTGAGCGATGAGTCCGAGCTGCGACCGATCGTGGAGGCCGTCATCGCGGGCAACCCACGGGCGGTGGAGGACTACCGAGCCGGCAAGAAGCAGGCGATGCAGGCCCTGATGGCGGACGTTCGCAGCCGCGCCCCCCAGGCCAACCCCAGGGTGGCAAGCTCCATCCTCTTAGAGCTGCTGAAGTAATAATGGCCTCCCCACGAAGTGGGGAGGTCGGCTTCGCGGAGCGAAGCCGGGTGGGGGTGAATCAGCCTGGTAGAGAGGGTTCGGTCAACTCCAAATAGATGCCGTGAATGAGGTCGTCAATCGACTCGTCGATTTCGCTCACCGGGATCCGGAGGACTCTATAGCCGGCGCGGTGGAGCCATTCGGTTTTGCGTTCATCGGAGTCATCTTCATGGAACGGCCCATCCACTTCAACCGCCAGGCGCTGCACGACGCACATGAAGTCCACGAAGTAAGGACCGACCGGAAACTGGCGCCGAAATTTGTAGCCGCCGACCTGCCTGTTTCGCAGCCGCGACCACACGCGCCGCTCGGTCTCGGTCATGTTGTTTCGAAGGTATCGGGCGCGCGCGGTTGTAGACGATGACATATGCAAAGGATCCCGGCGTTAGCCGTCGGCGCCAATCCAGTTTGTTAAGAGTTGAGTCACCCCCACCCGGCGTCGCCTACGGCGACGCCGACCTCCCCACGAAGTGGGGAGGCAAATAGTGGCGCGCACCCTGGCGCTGATCCTGCCCCTGTCCCTCGACACTTTCGCGATCGCCGCGGCGCTGGGCATCACCCGGCTCTCCGGCTCCCAGCGCGTCCGCTTCAGCCTCCTGTTCGCCGCCTTCGAAGGCGGCATGCCGGTGATCGGCCTTCTCATCGGCGCTGGGCTTGGCCAGGCGATCGGCGGGTGGTCGGAGTACCTGGCGATCGCGGCCCTGGCCGGCGTCGGGGCCTACATGCTGTTCGGCCGCGACGAGGACGAGGAACGCGTGAGGAAGCTGGCGGCTACGCGCGGTCCGGCCGTGATCGGCCTCGGCCTGAGCGTCAGCCTGGACGAGCTGGCGATCGGCTTCAGCCTGGGCCTGCTGAACGTGCCCATCATCCCCGCGATCGTGCTCATCGCCGCCCAGGCGTTCATCGTCTCCCGGGTCGGCTTCGCGCTGGGCGGCAAGGTGGGCGAGGCGACCCGCGAGGGTGCGGAGCGGCTCGCGGGCGCTGTGCTCCTGGTGATCGCCGGCGCGCTGCTGGTGGCCAGGATCCTGGCCGCGCGCTGACGGAGAGGCTAGTTCGGCAGCCGGCGGGAGATGTACGCGCTGTACACGAACAGCGCCACCCCGGCCACGTACGCCAGCATCGCCGTCAGGACGAGCAGGCCGCCGACGATCTCTGGCACCACCGGCGTGAAACCAACGGCCAGGATCGAGGCGCCCAGGGCGACGCCCGCCCAGCCCTGGAGGTGGATCACCCGAGGCGTCACGCTGACCAGGGGCCATAGCATCCACCTCTGCCACCAGCTCGGGAAGGCGTCCTGGCGCACGAGATAAAGGCCCGCGCCGACGAGCGCCCCTCCCAGCACGTAAGCCACGGCCATGAGCACGTACATCACCATCCGGGCGATTCTACGCACCCGGTCCCGCGAGGCGACTCCCGGTAGCCTTGTCGGGTGCCCCTGCCGCCCGACCTCCACGTGCACACGGAATGGTCGTGGGACGCCCCGCACGGCGACATGGAGCGGTCCTGCGAGCGCGCCCTCGAGATCGGGCTGCCCGCGATCGCTTTCACCGAGCACGCCGACTGGGCCCTCGTGCACGCGGGCCAGCACTCGGTCGACGTGGCCGGCTACCTCGAGACCGTGGAGCGCTGCCGGGCCCGCTTCAAGAACCTGCGCATCCTCACCGGGGTTGAGCTGGGCGAGCCGCACTGGTTCCCCAAGGAGACTGCGGAGCTCCTGGCCGCCGGACAGCTTGACCGGGTGCACGGCTCCATCCACTGCATCCGGATCGCCGGCGAGATGCTCGACGCCAGCCAGTTTCGCGATCGCGCCGGCCTCAACTTTCCCTCTGCCGTGCGCGAGTACTTCCGCGAGACGCTGGCCATGGTGGACAGCGGCCAGCCGTTCGAGACGCTCGCGCACCTCGACTACCCCAAGCGCTACTGGGTCGCCGGCGCCGCGCCATACCGGGAGGAGGACTTCGAGGCGGAGATCCGCGCGATCCTCGTCGCCGCCGCGCGCACCGGGCGCGCGCTGGAGGTGAACACCACGCGCGGTGACGTGCTGTGCCCGGGGCCGACCGTGGTGCGATGGTGGCGCGAGGTGGGGGGCCAGGCGGTGCAGTTCGGGAGCGACGCGCACCAACCGGACAAGGTCGCCGCGGGTTTCGCGACGGCCGCCGAGGTGGTCGAGGCGGCGGGCTTCAAGCCCTCACCCGACCCTACCTCCCCATGGCGCCGGTGATCCTGCGTCCGGTATCGCCGGCGCATGGCGGGGCCGCCATCGCGCGTGACGAGGGCAAGGTGTGGCTCGTCAACTACGCGCTGCCGGGCGAGGTGGTGGAAGCCGAGCCGCGGGGCAAGCAGGGCGGCGTGGCCGTGGCGACGACGACACGCGTCGTCGAGCCATCACCGTTTCGCGTCGCGCCGCCGTGCCCTCACTTTGGTGCGTGTGGCGGGTGCCAGCTGCAGCACGCGGCGTATGCGCACCAGCTGGAGCTCAAGCGGCAGGTGGTCGAGGAGGCATGGGCGCGCGCGGGCCTGCGGCTGCCGCCCGACACTCCGGTGCTCGGGATGGACGACCCGTGGCGCTACCGGATCCGGGGCGAGTTCGAGGCCGTGCCCGGTCCAACCGGTTGGCGCTTCGGCTTTCACCGGCTGCGTTCGCACTCGGTGCTGGCGATCGACACGTGCCCCATCCACGACCTGCGCATCGAGGAGGCGCTGCCGGCTTTCGCGCGGGCGGCCAACGAGCTGGAGCTCACCGACCTGCAGAACCTTCTGCTCACCGTCGAGCCCACCGGACGCGGGCTGCTCTGGCGGTTTCGCCACAAAGGCCCCGAGCCGAAATGGCCGCGGGACGAGTTCGCACGCCGCGTGGCGGAGCTGCTGCCCGACCAGGTGCTTCTGGACGACGCCATGAGCCTGGAGTTCTGGGGCCTCACTTTTCGCGTCCGCAGCGACACGTTCGTGCAGACCAACTACCGGCAGATGCTGGTCCTTTACGAGACCGCGGTGGACATGCTTGGCGACGTCTCTGGCGACCGGGTGCTGGACCTGTATGCAGGCATCGGCACGATCTCCGTCGCGGTCGCGCGCAAGGCGGCGAGCGTGACCGCGGTGGAGGAGAACCCGCGGGCGGTGCAGCTCGGCCGGCTCAATGCGCGCATCAACGCCGCCAGGGTGGAGTACATGCCCGGCAAGGTCGAGACGATGCTGCGACAGGTCCGGCTCGGGCAGCACGCGGCGGCGATTCTCGACCCGCCCCGCGCCGGCTGCGAACCGGCGGCCCTGGCGGAGATCCTTCGGCTGGGGCCGGAGCGGCTCGTCTACATCTCCTGCGAGCCGTCAACGCACGCACGCGACCTCATCGCGCTGGTGCGGGGCGGCTACCGGGTGCGGCGAGCGGCGATCGTGGACATGTTCCCGCAGACGTACCACATAGAGTCGGTTGCGCTGTTACAGCGAATTTAAGTGTGACGCCCCACCCGCGCCTTCGGCGCGACCTCCCCGCATGGCGGGGAGGTGAACGCCCCACCCGCCTGGCCCTGCGCCTTCGGCGCGACCTCTCCACAGGGTGGGGAGGTGAAGCTAAAAGACGTCCAGCCCGTGTCCTAGCTTCAGGAGTGCCAGCCGCAGACGTCCCGGTCGAAGCTGCCTGACCGCGAACGCTAGGACCGGCTTCAGTATCAGCACGGCAGTATCAACGCGGGCGGAAGTGTAGGGTTACGGACCTTGCTCATGCAAGCTGCTGGACGAACTCGGCCAGCCGGCCCACGCCCTCGCGAAGATCGGCGTCCGAGCTGGCCAGGCTGATCCGGACCGCCCCCGCGGCCACCTCCCCGAACGCGGTCCCTGGCGCCACCGATACGCCCCGCTCGCGCAGCAGCCTGAACGCGAAGTCGCGAGCGTGAACCCGGCTCCGTGAGATGTCGGCCATGCAGTAGAAGGCGCCGGTCGGCTCGCTGATGAGCATGTCCGCCTCGCGGAGGATGTCCACGACGGCGTCTCGGCGGTGGCGGTAGGCCGCGACCATCTCGCCGACGCAGTCCTGCGGGCCGTCCAGGGCGGCCTCGGCGGCCACCTGGCTGATGGTCGAAACGCACGAGGAGTTCGATTCGAGCACCTTGGTCGCGGTGTCGATGAGCTCTGCCGAGCCGGCCACGTAGCCGATGCGCCACCCGGTCATCGAATACGACTTCGAGAACGTGAACACGCTGGCGATGCGTGGGTCGTCGGGAGCGAGGCTCGCGGGGCCGGTCCACGACCCGTCAAGGATGATCTGGTCGTAGCACTCGTCGCTCACCAGCCAGAGGTTGTGGCGCTGCGCAAGCTCGACCAGGCGCTCGACGGTGGCCGCCGGGTACACCGCGCCGGTCGGGTTGTTGGGGCTGTTGATCAAGAGCAGCTTGGTGCGCGGCGTGATCAGCCGGGCGATGGCGTCGACGTCGGGCTGGAACCCATCCGCCGCCGCACAGGGATAGAAGACGCCCCTGGCTCCGACCCACGTGAGCATTAGCCGCGTGTTCGGCCATCCCGGGTCGGGCATCAGCACCTCGTCGCCGGGCTCGAGCACCGCCCCGAACACCGCCGCGATCGCGCCCACCCCGCCGGGCGCGCAGGCGATGCGATCGGGCGTCACATGGATCCCGTTGACCCGCTCGAGCTTGGCCACGAGCTTCTCGCGCAGCGAGATGAGGCCCTGGGTGTGGGTGTAGAACGTCTTGTTCTCGTCGATGGCGCGCTTGCCGGCCTCGCTGATGTGCTTGGGGGTCGGGAAGTTGGGCTGGCCGACGTCGAGCCGGATCGCACCCGGGGTGCGCAGCGCCTCGTTTGCGAGCTCGCGGATGCCTGAGTGGGCGGCTTCGGCGGGCAGGTGGGCGAGGGACGGCTGAGAAAGTCGAGCCATTGCTGAGAATCGTAAGGGGCGCCGGCCTGCTACCTCGCCGCCTCGCGCCGCATCACGATCAGATGCACCCCAAAGAACGGCGTGATCAGGTTGGCCATCCAGGTCGTGCGCCGGAAGTAGGGCGGATATGCGGCCGGCTCGACCCGCCGGAAGCCGAAGCGCTCGTAGTAGCCCTCCAGCTCGCGCCGGCAGGACAGATGGATGACGACGCCCGCTTCGCGAGCGAGCAAAGCCTTGATGACCGTGGTTCCGACGCCCTCGCCCTGCTTCTTGGGGACGACGGCGATCGAGGCCAACTCACGGCTTCCGTCGCCGTGCGACTTGACCTGGCCCATCCCGACCATCTCTCCATCCTCCTCGGCCAAGAGGAAATTGGGCCATCGAAGGTTCATCCCGGGGAGACGTACCTCCGCAATGAGGCGTCGGATCGCGGGCTGGTCGTTCTCGGTCGCGGGACGGATGGTGAGGGGCATCCTGGCGCCAGTAGACTATCCCGGGGCCGCCAACCCAAAACCAAACGATGCAGCACGCCCCCAACACCTTCGTCCACCTCCACAACCACACCGAGTACTCGCTGCTCGATGGGGCCAGCCGCATCCCCGCCATGGTCGCCCGCGCGGCCGAGCTGGAGATGCCGGCCATCGGGCTCACCGACCACGGCGTGATGTACGGGGCCATCCACTTCTACAAGGCTTGCAAGGAGGCCGGGATCAAGCCGATCGTGGGCTGCGAGGCGTACGTCGCGCCGCGGTCGCGGCTGCTGCGCGAGGGGCGCGTCGACCGCGACCCGAGCCACCTCACGCTGCTGGCCGCGAACCATGAGGGCTACCTCAACCTCATGAAGCTCTGCACCGTGGGGCAGATGGAGGGGATGTATTACAAGCCCCGCATCGACAAGGAGATCCTGGCCGAGCACGCATCGGGCCTGATCGCGCTGTCGGGGTGCCTGCAGGGCGAGGTGGCGGGCCGCATCGCCGACAACGACATGGACGGCGCGCGCGAGTCGGTGGCTGCGTTCCGGGACATCTTCACCAGGGACCGCTTCCTGCTCGAGGTGCAGCGGCATGGCATCGACAAGCAGGACCGGGTCAACGAGGCGCTGGTCGGGCTTGGCCGCGAATTCTCACTTCGTCTGTGCGCCACCAACGACCTCCATTACGTGCACCGCCACGACTCCGAGGCGCACGACGTGCTGCTCTGCCTCCAGACCGGGGCGAGGTTCAACGATCCCAACCGCTGGCGGTTCTCGACGCAGGAGAACTACATGAAGACGCCGGAGGAGATGGCCGCCACGTTTGCCGACCTGCCCGAGGCGCTGGCGAGCACGCTCGAGGTGGCGGACATGTGCGACCTCAAGCTGCACCTGGGGGCCACGCTGCTGCCGCCGTTCGACGTCCCCGACGGGCTGTCGCCCGACCAGTACTTGACCAAGCTCGTGGCTGACGGGCTGAAGTGGCGGTACGGCGACGAGTCGAGCACCGCGGCCAGGGAGCGCGCCGAGAACGAGCTGGCGGTCATCAAAGCGACCGGCTACGCGTCCTACTTCCTCATCGTGTGGGACTTCTACAACTACGCGCGCAAGCACGAGATCGTGGTCGGGCCGGGCCGGGGCAGCGCGGCCGGCAGCCTGGTGTCCTACTGCCTGGGCATCACGAACCTCGATCCGCTGCAGCATGGCCTCATCTTCGAGCGCTTTTTGAACATCGATCGCGTGTCCATGCCCGACATCGACTGCGACTTCTCGGTGGAGGGTCGCGAGAAGGTCATCAAGTACGTGTCGGAGAAGTACGGGTCAGACCGCGTGGCCCAGATCATCACCTTCACGACCATGGCCTCCAAGGCGGCGATCCGCGACGTGGGCCGCGTGCTGGAGGTGCCGCTGCGCGACACCGACCGGCTCGCCAAGCTCGTCCCGGTCTGGCAGGGACGCTCGAAGTCGCTGGAGGACGCGGTCAAGGAAGTCCCCGAATTCCGCGAGGCATACGAGTCGAACGAAGACCAGAAGCGGCTCATTGACGTGGCGCGCGCATTGGAGGGCGTGTCGCGCAACGTGAGCACGCACGCCGCGGGCGTGGTGATCGCGCCCGAGCCGCTGGTTCGCTACACGCCGCTGCAGTTCGGCCCGAAGAGCGACGCCGTGATCACCCAGTACGACATGAAGGCGGTCGGCGACATCGGCCTGCTGAAGATCGACTTCCTCGGCCTGCAGAACCTCGACATCATCGCCACGTGCCTGCGGCTGGTGAAAGAGCGACGAGGCATCGAGATCGACCTCGAGTCGGTGCCGTTCGACGACGTCAAGACATACGAGCTGCTTTCCGCCGGCGACACGCACGGCGTGTTCCAGCTCGAAGGCGCGGGCATGCGGCGGATGTTGATGGACATGCGGCCGCAGTCGTTCGGGGACGTGTCGGCCGCGGTCGCGCTGTTCCGCCCGGGCCCGATGGTCAACATCCCCGCGTTCATCGCGCGCAAGCAGGGGCGCGAGCCCATCGAGTACATGCACGAGCGGCTCGAGCCGATCCTGCGCGAGACGTACGGCGTGATGATCTACCAGGAGCAGGTGATGATGGCGGCCCGCGAGCTGGCCGGGTTCAGCATGAGCGAGGCGGACATCCTTCGCGCCGCGATGGGGAAGAAGGACAAGCCCAAGATGGCCAAGCAGCGCACGAAGTTCGTGACGGGTGCGGTCGAGCGGGGAATCTCGGCGGCGACCGCGGAGGCGCTGTTCGACGGCATCGCCAAGTTCGCGGAGTACGGGTTCAACCGCGCGCACTCGGCGGCATATGGGGTGATCGCGTACCAGACCGCCTACCTGAAAGCGAACTACCCGCTCGAATACATGACCTCGCTGTTGGTCCACATGGAGGGATCGGCGGACAAGGTGGCGACGGCGATCGTCGACTGCCGCATCCGCGGCATCGAGGTGCTGGCGCCGGACATCAACCGCTCACGCGCCGACTTTTCGATCAGCGACGGCCGTGTGCTGTTCGGCCTGGCCGCGATCAAGAACGTGGGGCAGCATGCGGTGGAGTCGATCGTCTCCTTGCGCGACGCCGATGGCCCGTTCAAGTCGCTCGAGGACCTGTGCGAGCGGACGTCGGCCGTCCAGGATGTGAACCGGCGGGTGCTGGAGTCGTTGGTGGCGTCGGGCGCTTGCGACTCGCTGGGCGAGCGGGCGCGGCTGGCTTATGTGCTCGACCACGCGGTTTCCCGTGCCGAGCGGGCGCGGCGGGACCGCGAATCGGGCCAGACATCGCTGCTGGAGATGGTGGGCTCGGAGGAGGTGACGGCCGACGACTATGGCCTCGCCATCGACGTGGCGCCGATGGGGGGCGAGGAGAAGCTGCGGCTGGAGAAGGAGCTGCTGGGGCTGTATCTCTCCGACCACCCGCTGCGGCGCATATCGGCTGAGCTGGCGAAGCTGTCGGACACGCAGGCGGTGGAGGTGACGAGCGCGCTGCAGGACACCGAGGTTCGGGTGGCGGGCCTGGTGCGAGAGGTGCGGCGCGTGGTGACGCGGAAGGGCCAGATCATGGCGTATGCGTCGCTGGAGGACCTGACGGGGACGGTCGACGTGGTGCTGTTCCCGAGGGTGTTCGAGCAGACGCGCCTGTTGTTCGAGCCAGACCGGGTGGTGGTGGTGGCTGGGAAAGTGGATGCGCGGGCGGGGAGCACGCGGGCGACGGGCGCGTCTGCCTCGCCGGTCGAGCCGGAGATGGAGGCCGAGGTGGAGACGGCGTCGGTCGTGGCGGACATGGCGTGGCTGTGGGACGACCCGGAGTGCCTGCCGGTGGCGCGCCGGCAGCTGCTGCATGTGCGGGTGCCGCGGGGCGATTCCGGCCTGGCGGAGCGGCTGGAGGCGGTGCTGGCGCGGCACCCAGGATCGGACGAGGTGGTCCTCCACGTGGTGGTCGGGAGCCGGGAGGTGACCGTGCATGCCGATCGCTATCATGTCCAGGCCGGCGCGGCGCTGGCGGCCGAGCTCGACGAGCTGGTGGGCCCGGCGTCGACCCGTGTGGAGACGGTGCGCCCCAAGGCGCAGTCGAACGGCAACGGCCGCGGCAAGCCGAGCTGGAGATGAGATGAGAGGAGTCGAGATGAGCGAAGACGAGGCGGGCGCGAGCGGCCGGTACGTGGTCGTGAAGGCGCTGGAGGATGGGGTGGTGATCATGGGACTGACGCGGGGGAAGGACACGCGCTCGCACCACTCGGAGCGGCTGGACGCGGGCGAGGTGATGGTGGCGCAATTCACGGAGCTGACGGCGGCGATCAAGATCCGAGGCCGGGCGGAGATCCTGACGGACGTGGGGCGGGTGGAGTCAGGAAGCTAGCTCCCCTCGCCCCGCAGGGAGAGGGCCAGGGAGAGGGGCTCAGGAACCCAACTAGAATCTTTGGCCTACGGCGCGCCCACGTAGCTCAGGCGGTAGAGCATTTCCTTGGTAAGGAAAAGGTCCCCGGTTCGAATCCGGGCGTGGGCTCCACCCGGCGAAGGGCTCCCTGCACAGCTCTCGATCAGGCGCCGAGATCAAGGCTCGGGCTCGCAGCCTACTGCAAATGATCTTGACGGAATGGGCTACGCGGTGGGTATAATGCCCACAGGTCGAATCGTGGCCGGTAGCGGCTCGCCAATTGGGCAGCTAGCGGCGAGTGTCCGATCCGGCTCCCTGGAACTATGTGCTGAGAACAGCTCTCAGTCATATCAACTGAGGGGCATACTGCATTGGCAGTGAAAGGATGGACCGGAAGCTGTAGCGTGATGGCCATCTCATTAAAAGCAGAAAGCTGGAGCCGCATAGGCCCAGCTTTTCTTGTTTATGGAGGTGGACGGCGTGCAGCAGACAGAAAATACGAAGGCGCGCGAATACGCCCTGAATTTGCTAATCCAGACAATTGCAGATTTGCGATCCCAGGGACGGCGGGCATATGGCGCCACACTCAAGCAAGAGTTAAAACGGCGGACGCTCGGCCAGTTCGACGAGACCGCACTCGGGTTCCTCCGATTCGGAGACTTTCTACGTGACGCAGAGGGCCGAAAGCTCGTCAGCATAAGCCGATCACCTGGTGGTGACGTAGAGGCTCAGCTGGCCGTGTCCACCGAGTTAGACCGAAGGCCCATCGAATCGATAGATCAACAGAGATCAGTCGTCCGAAAGGACCTGTGGTCTTCCTTCATAGATTGGAGAGAAGGCATGGTTCGGCTTTATGACAAGGTGCTTGATCAAACTGCTATGTTCCCGGCCCAGGAGTCCCCGTTGGACTCGCCAATTGTGGTGGAGCAGAGACGTGCGTGGGCCTCATCGCCTGACCGTTTCGTCGAGATCGAGCACATCTCAATGGATGAGCAACTCGCCTGGATGCGGGACTTCATCAGCCACGTCCAAAACCCAGTCGCTAAACGGCTGTTGGAGGAGGCTGCTGCAGGAGCGCATCCCCATGTCGACTTCGCTCGCATGGTCAAAGCTATTCCTCAGTTGGGCTCACAATGGCACCAAACGCGCTTATCGCGCGTTAGCCGGGTAATAGGCGACTGGACGGAACGGAATCGCCTGCAGATTGACATCCTCGTTCCCTCTGTCAAGGCAGCGACGACAGAGGCGACTGTCCGCGCGCTCGCGGCATCTCCCGATGAGCCACGGCTACAGCGCCTACGACGACTCTTACACAGAGCTATCGATCGTATGTCCGAAGCAGAGCTAGCCACTATTCAGATCCCAATTGGACTCTTGGACGAAGACGCCTCCGCCACCTGAGGCGTCGACTGGGCTCGTAGAATGGCGGATCTTCGCTACTGGCCGATGCTCGAGGCTGGCGTTGCAGTTAACTCACTTGCGCATATCGACGAGGCTTCAATGCTCAGCTATTTCCGCGACACGATTTCGCGTGCCCGGCGGAAGGGCGTTCAGCGTTTACCCCTCAGCCTCCTATCGGTTAGTGAGTCGTTCAAATCTCTGGTCGATCTTTCCTATGAGCGCGGAGGTCAATTGACGTTCGGTCAGATTCAACATTTGGCCAGTGATACGTTCCCACGTGTTTACCCTCTCAAGGACACCGTCAGCGCTAACAGGCGGGTGGCTCACATCGCGACAGCGTCCGCATTCTGGCAGGGCGATGAAGGTTCAATAGCGATACTCAGGATCGACATCGCTAATGATCGGGACCCACCTCGCCGAATCCTGGACGTCGAAGTCGAGGTTCATGCAATCAGGCGCCAGCAGGAATTCATTCCGGAACCCATATCGATAGCATTCGAACACATCTACGCCGCTCTTCAACCTGAAATCAAGCCATTCCTGCGTCCGAGTGCACCGCGACCGCGGCGAGCACTCGTTATTGGACCTGAGAATCCAGTTCTCCCGCCCGTTTCAGGATGGGCCCAACTTATCAAGGGGGCGTTTTACGTACGAGAGATCAATCCGGTGCTATTCATCAGACCCGGGGATTCGGCACAAGAGCTGGAAGGTAAGGTTCGCAATGAGGACTTCGATGTACTGGTGTCCTGGCAACCCGTACCGTCCCCGTTGACTCGGAGGCTCCATTTGGCATTCAAGGCGAGTCATGTCGATGAGCAGCTCGTCGTGATCGACGAGGCAACGTTCGAAGGCATGATGCATACCCTTCGAGGCGAGCTGGATGCTCGAATCAGTCTGTGGACCGAGCTGGTCCCCGAGCCGGCTCAAGTCGAAGATCCAGCCAACGTAGAAGATGCTTTGAGACAGGCGGCCGCGAAATCTGTACGGCTAAAGTTCACAGAGGACGTGTTCATCCAAGCACGACAAAACACATACCCGCATCCACGACGCATTCGCGACCACATACTCATATTTGACGAAATACTGGATGACATCGAGCGGGGGAGGAAGGTGTCGGGCCGCCTCGATCAACTTGCGGCCTCGAAAGGTGTCGACTTTGCACGGTTCATTTCAAAGACGCAGGCTGGTACCGGCGCATACGAGATCCACATCGACGGAGTAACACATCAACTCGGGCCCCATATCAAGTTCGGACGCGGCTTGCCGAAAAATATCGCGAGGGTGTACATGGTTGAGGTACGGCCGGGCGAATTCTGGGTGTGTGATATACGCAGACACTGAGGCGTGCGGAAATCGATAGGGAGGTTGTGCTATATGCCACCCGCGAACCCCGAGGAGATTATGGCGGTCCATGGGCAGAAGATGATCGAGGTTAGGGTGCGGCCCCTGGACTAACAACATCGCGAAGGGAGAGGGTAAGATCGTGTCGAAGCATGCCTGGGCCTCCGGAATCGTAATGGTGGAGTCTAATTCGGTCCACGGTATTCAGCCTCTCGCTCCGTTGCCCTTTCACTCGTTGCTTGACCTCGGCTCAGTGTTTGAGAAAGTTCTCATACGACAGGGAATCCATTCTTCATCCAGGACAAAGATGTCCAAGTACGTTCAAACCATCGACGATCGCGTGCCTCCGGCTGGCTCCTAGTCGCCGATGTAGGCGCGCCTCACGCAATGTGCTGAGCCGTCCACATCCCATCAGAGCGCAATCCCCGAGCGACTTCTCTATGGTGAATGAGTTTTGGTGAGTCAGTGGCAATACTATAGCGGTGCCGTAGCTGTGCTATAGTAAGTGCGGTAGGAGGGAGAGCATTGAGCATTCTGTCCACAGAGACGTTGACGTCCTCAGCGGTTGCTCTTCGCGAGCGAATCGCTGCAATGAAGGCGGAGCTGGCAGCGATAACCGAAGAACTGCGTCGAGCTGAGCGCGAGGTGCAGCTGATTACAGAGGTTATCCGTGTTCGAAACGAGGAGGGCGAGGAAGCGAAGCCTCCACGTTCAGTTCCAATCGTTCCCGAACAGCCAGACCTCGCCGTTGACAGTCAGAAACCACGTCTTGCGGAGGCGGTCGTCGAGGTGTTGCGACGCCACGGAAAGGTGATGCACATCCAAGAGCTCACCGCGGCGGTTCGCCGCGCCGGGATTCCGATTCCAGGCCGGGGCGAATCTGCGAATCTCATTGCCCATATCCGGCCACATCCCGAGGTGGTAAGGCCGGTTCGTGGTGTTTATGGGTTGCGAGAGTGGGGCATCGAAGAAGCCGTACCGCGTCCCCGTCGACGCCGACGTCGGTCGTCTCGTAGTGTCACTGCAGGCAAGGCAGCCACCAGGCGACCTCAATCTCGAGGGCTCGTAGTGTCTCGACCAACGCGCGGAGGTTAATGGAATGCCAGCAACCCCTACCGCTGAAGCTCAAAGGCTCGCCGCCAATCTCTGTCCACACTGTCAAGCGACGAATCCATTGGCGGCGCAGACATGCAGCAACTGTGGCAAGAAGATGTTTGTCCAGCCACAGAATGAGTGGCGCAGTCGAATTCAAACCCTAGAGAGGGACTATAAGAAGGCTCGCGGGCTGGTTCACGGTCTACAAAAGGACGCAATTCAAAACGGCTGGGGTGCAAAAAAGAAGGGCCAGCCCTGGTCGTTTGCCTTTGAGTTGGTGAAGGATCCGAATAGCCGCACCCTGTTGACCATGACCGACAGCGGTACCTGGGGCCTCACCGGCGATGTATACGATGATCCCGAGGCCATACCGGACTCACTTCCCGAACAAGAACGTCTTGCTCGGTTTGAAAACATGAACTTTTCTGGGGGACAGGAGGGTCCCGGCCTGTATGGGCAAGGGAAGCTACTGTTCCAAGCAGTATCGCGTAATGGCGAGATCATCTATGACTCGCTCACGTCGGACGGAGCCTATCGCCTTGGGCGCCGGTTCCAGCAAGGGCGCCGACTCCTTCAGTACCCGAAAGTAGTAGAGGGAGACCAAGCAAAAGAACATCTCGCTCAGCTCACTGGGAACGCTCTAATTCCACTCGAGCGAGTCGGGACCCGCATCACGATCGTAGAGCCACTTCCCGATGTCATTGAGGCGATCGGGAATGGAACTTTCCTCGCTTATATCCAGGAAACCTGGTGGGAAATCCTGCTTAAGCAAAAGGCAGCGCGCATCTCAGTAGCAGCGGACGGCAAGATCCAGCTCGCACACTGTCCTGGCGTGCTAGAGAAGCTTGCGGCTGGCGATCTCCCGAAAGATCGCACTTACAAAATCGAGAATCAATCGCTCACCATCAAGGGTCAGACCTGCCGCGTCAAGCGTCTCAACATGGCGGCACTCAAGAAGTCGATCCCAGACCTCCTTCTTGGGGTTTCGGTGCAGCGGCGCGGGATGAAGATTGGGCCCTTGGACGTCGCTGATATTCCGCCGGATATTGAGGACGCTTTTTTCGGTTATGTCGAGCTTGACGAAAACTACGAGACGTTGTTGGCGGAAGTTGAGGACACCGTCCACTACGGCTTCGAGGCCCGTAGCGCACCCTACCGTGAACTAAAGAAGTTCGTGCAGGTTCATTTTGATCTGTTCAAAAAGCAGCTTGGCTATGACGACGATGGCAACGAAGGGTCAGCCAAGGAGAAGCGCGCACTCGAGACAGCCCTTCAAAAGCTTAATGAAGTGATGAAGGACCTTGGCCTTAAGGGTTTAGGCCGGCGCCCAAAGACGCGCAGACCTATGACCGTTGCGGTTGCCAACGCCGACTTTCCGACTCCTGGATCGAGAAGGGTTGAACATGGCGAGACCATAACTGACGTCAGGTTCCTGATACGTAATCGGCTGAATGGCGCTCGCCCGGTGCGAGTGAGTGTTGAGACCATCCGAAAAGATGGCGTGGCGATCGAGAAACTCGTAGACGTTAAGCGAACTATGGAGGCCCTGGAAACTTACGCGACGGCTGGCACCGACATACGCATCGCATCTGGCGTGTACCCGAAGTTTGAGCAAGTGCACTGCGTGTGCCGCGTTGAGGATGTCGCTGCCGGAATCGTCGTTGCGACTGCTCGGTTTCCTATCTTTATCGGCACGCCCGACACGAAAGAAGATCAGGCAGTCCGTGTTCTTCTCGAAGCCATCACCTTTCCGCACGGTGAAGATTCGCGGCGAGTGAACTACGGCGAACAGCTCAAGGATATCGAATTTACTGTCGAGAACCGCATCGCCGCAAAGGTGCTCGTCCGAATCCGAGTAAGTAACTTGGACGCCAAGCGCGATAACGAGGAGATAGAGAACCTCCTTCAAGAGGAGGTACAGATTGGGTCGCTTGGCGAATATTTGGTGAAGATGCCGGCTATCTCTATCGAGAAGGAACCGTACGAGTCTGTGGGTCAAGGCAAGGTGAGACTTCGCTGTCGAGTCACCGCTCTGAAGAGTGTCGGCACGATTGAGAAGGGTGATCGATGGACCTGCGACGTCCCTTGGTGGCTGAACCGTGATGAACCGGGACTGGGGATTTTCGCCGATCAGGATAGCTGGGACGGCGGACCGAAGAGTCCCAGATCAAAAGTCGAGCCTCTTGGGAGCAACAGCTATAAGTTCGTACTCAATCGAACCCACCCCGATTACGGCGTCGTTCGAGATGACTCGGTCCAAGCGGAGCGATACATATTTGAGCTTATGGCAAGAGAGGCGTTGTACATCGCGCTCGACGAAGAGCAGATGGCCCCCTTCGAAACGGCGGGACAACGGATTACGTCGAGCCAAACCCATGCTCAGGCAATAAAGGCCTATCTAGCGGTCCTGGACAGGGTTGTAGCTGCCTATGCGAAAGGACACTAGGCGATGGCGGTCATCGTTTCCAAACAGATTGATGGGAAGGCCGTGATGAAAGCAGTTCCATTCAGCTTCTCGCGCGAAGAAGAGCGTTTGGCACATGAGTTAGACAGTCTCCTGAGCCGTCGAATCCCTGAGATTGAGCGAGAACTCGCCGTTGCGGACCTCATTCCATCGAACGGCGAGAGTGGTCGCCGCGGCTCCACTGAGCTTTGGTGGACGCTTGGCCGCAAGCTTGCGCCCATTGTCGACAACAAGCGGTTAGTAAAGCCATCCGAGCAACAATTGGTTTGGGACGCCATAAAGATATATGCGTCACCGAGGATCTTGCGCAGTGACCGCGGTTCCACCCGTATACATCTCGAATATTGTTATCGACTGGGTAAATTTCCTTGGGACCTCGCTGAACAGATGCACTGGGATGACTGGGTCTTCTATTTCGACTCGAAGTCTCTGCGCAGAGAGCGGCGAATTGACCGGTGGCTTACCGAACAAATAGGCTGGATTCGGATGCTCAGTAGAGAACAGTTCCGCGACCTGGCGAAGAACCTCAACGCACGATTCAAGGATAAGGACACAGAGGTCTTTACAAGCAGGGAGCTGTTCGCCATCTGCAACAAGGAGCTTGCCGATCTCCTGGCGCCCTCAGAAAAAGCGCGGATGTCTCAGGCGCGAGATTGATCGCCTCTCGCTTGGAAGTAATCGCAGAGATCCCGCATCGGACAGCTGTCACACTTCGGATTCCTATGAACGCAAACAGTCCCCGCGAAGTCCAGCAGTGCTTGGTTAGCTCTAACTGGGGGCGCTCCCGCAATCACCTCGTACGACGCTTGCCAAAGAACCGGATCTGTATGGGGTCGGCGCTTCGACGACTTAAATGAGAACACTCTCTGCAAGACCCTGACGACGTTGCTATCGACGAGGGGCAAGCTCTTTCCGTACGCAAAGCAGAGCACTGCGTGCGCGGTGTAGTCGCCAACGCCGGCGAGTTTCTTCAGCTCCGCCTTCGATCGCGGGACTTGGCCGCTGTGGATCTCAATAAGTTGGTGGGCCATCGCCTTAAGGAGCCGTGCTCGATCGGCCAAACCAAGAACTCCAATGACCGCCCCAATCTCTGCAATTTCGGCTCGCGCCAGTTCGTCGGGCGAGGGAAATCGTGCCAGGAACTCGTCGTACACCCGACGCACCGTGACCATACCTGTTTTTCGTAGAAGGAGCTCGGCGATCAGGACTTCATATGCGGTTCGGGAATGCTGGCGCCAGGGAAGCGACCTTTTTCCGCGAACGTCCCAGTGCAGCAAGCGCCGTTGAAACTCCCGGGCCTTGGGGCCGGGCAAGAGGATCACGGACCTAGAGCTGCGTCAGGAAATCTGCAATCGCCCTAGACACTAATGGACAGACTGCGTTCGCCAGCTGCTGCTGCTTATGCATGAGCCCGCCGGCTTGACCGTCTGTCGTGCCTGCGAATCTGAACCAATCGGGAAAGGACTGGAGGCGTGCGGCTTCTCGCAGCGAGATGCCCCGGTGTTGTTCAGGATGAACGAGCATGCTCTTACGATAGTGGCCGATGGTAATCGCAGGTTCATCCCATTGCAGGCGTCGGTAGATGTTGCTGTGAGTCCGCTCTAACGCGGAATAATTCTTCATCATTGCCACGATACTCTGCCAGTTGCCGCCAGCTGGGATCTTGCGGTAGCGGTCAATTACATACCTCGCGTGGCGTGAAGTTACGTGGTCGGTGATCGTTCCGGACGCGGCACCGAAGCGCATGAATTTGAGGTACGGCTTCACAGCTATTTGACCCGAAGCTGGCGTCGCATACTCCAGGACGTCTATCGAGGCGCCGTTGCCGATTAACGGGAGATCGCCGATCGCCTCGTCAACAGTTACGTATGGGTGCTCCGTTCTCGGGCCGTGAGTCGGAAACGGGAACGGACCCCATTGTCCAAAATCGTCCTTTCGATACCCCTCATCGATGTGGATGGCTAGCAGAAAGAACCGAGTCCGATGCTGGGGAACGCCATACCAAACCGCATCGAGGAGTTTCGGGAAGACCATGTAGCCTGCTTTCTTAAGCGATGCCGCAATGTGATCTGCAACCGAATGCTGCGAGCGCGTCCCGGATCGGCCGGTCCACAGAATCCCTTGAACATTTTCGAGGAGCACAAAGCGTGGCTGAAGTTTGCGCACGTAACGGAGGAACACATCGACGAGTTGGTTGTGGGGATTGCCTGCCGACCAGCTGTTTCTATTTGCGCTTGAGAAGCCCTGACAAGGCGGACCGCCCGCGAGTACATCGAGGCGATCGATTCCCGCGATATGGGCCGAAACGCGTTCTGCGGCAGCGCGACCACGCAGATCGATGCAATCGGTTATTGGTGGAACGCGGCAGGTGTCATCGTCAAGCAGCCGGGAAAGGTAGGAATGGTTCTGCCTGAGAGTCTGGACGTAAATCGGCTCGACTTCAGCAGAGTAAACAAGCCGATAGTTGGACCTTTCAGTACCCGAGAGCAGAAACCCCAACCCGAGGCCTCCAGCGCCGGCGAAGAGCTCCAACATTGTTCGCTGCCTGACGCCTTGGCCTTGAGTGCCGCTTCGAGCAACGATGGACGGGTCTACTGCTTGACGGTCGTGGTCGTGGCGGCGGGCAAGGCTGATGTTCGGTCGCGTCGGACCCACTAAGTGGAATCCATTCCGACGATTAGTAACGGATACGTTCGACGTATCGTTGAGTTCGCGTCGTGACTGACGCCGATTCACTGATCGTATCCATCGAATCCAGCCCATAGCCTGTATAAGCTCTTGCGGCTCGGCTTCCCATAGAGATGTGACTCCGATTCGAAGGTCCCCGTCCCTATCCACGACCAGTCCGGGCGAGAAGGCGAAGGCGCGAAGGCGCTCGGAGCCGACCAACATCCCGAGATCCGCAAAAACGAAGTCAACTTTGCGCCCAGTCTCAGCGCTGACAACCTTCACTCGCTGCCAAATCGCGCCAGGCAACAATTGCCCAGCCTTCACGAGCGCGCCTACTCCGGCAGACGCTGGAGTCAATCGCCAGCGAGACTGGTGGCGAACTTCTACAGCTACGTGAAAGTGGCGAGCGCGAACTCCGGGGATGAAGGATTTGTTGCTTCCGTAAATCGTTCCTGCGACGACTAGTCCGGATCGGGCTCCGGTACGGTCGAGCAATTTGAGCGCTATTCCACCCCGCCCCGCCTTGGCGTGGCTGTTGCGTGGGTTACCCGGCTCATACCTGAAGCTAGCTGCGACTGCAGCGTTGCCGCGCTTCAGTACGTGCACATGCACCACTATGTCGGAGCGTTTCGCATGCACACCTGCCAGTTTCTGCCTCTCTCGAGTCTGAGCATCGTCCTCAACAAGCCAAATGCGACCAAAGAGGTTGCCTGCCTCCGATCGAGGCTGTCGGCGGCGCTCTTTGCTGGGACTACGTTGATCGCTCATGGTCTAGGCTGGCGGCTTCCAGCCGATTCAACTCTCGTGAGCGCCGAAGCAGCTAGGGGCAACTCGTCCTGAAGGAAAAACCCTTCACTGTCGAGCTGCTCACGGGCCAGTCGTGCCAATAGGGTGCTTTTCTTGAAGCCCCGCTTCCGACAGAAGGCATCAAGGCGTCGGAACTCGAAATCGCTCAAGAGTACCGTCACCTTAGGCATCGGTTCCCAAGCTTGCCGCAAATATGCGTAGTTGTCCATAGAAGTGCGGTGTGATAGGTTACCCGGCCAGTGCATTCAAATGCAAACATTCGTTCGGTCTCGGCCGGGAGGGGCCCCTCTTGTGGCTCCTAGGCCGATGTTCACCCTTCATCCCGCGCGAAACCAACTGCCAAATGGTTTCGGCAGCGCTCAAACGGGCGGGCCGGCGAGGTGCCGGCCCGCGATCACAAGTCTCTTGTTACTGCCTCATCTTCAGGAGGCCGGTCGAGGCACCTTGCGGGTCTCTAAGGATTGAGAATCGGCCGCCCGGGAAGTCCTGGGCGCCAGCACCTCCTGCGCGCCGTGCTCGATCGCCCTTCTTGTACTCCTTGTCGAGGTCTTCGACGCTGAAGTACACCTGCCTGTAGCTCGGCACCTGGGTTGGAACCATCGAGTTCATCTCGATGCCCCCAGCGATACTCTCGCCATTGGCCCGGAACTCGGTGTACTCCATACCCTCGGCGATTGGGGGCATGACTTGGCGGCGAGCGTAGCGCGTGAAGGTCAGGTCAGTGCCGCGGAGTTTCGGTCGACATCCGGACGCCCGGTTAGGCGGCGCTGTCGGTGCGGCGGCGGGGGCCGCGGCGGCGATCGCGGCGGGCGGGGGCTGCGGCCGTCGGTTCCAGCTCCACCTCCAGGCCCTCCAGCAGGCTTCCGTAGCTCGCGCTGACCACCGCCGCCGTCAGCAGGCCGATCACCGCTGACAGAAGCCCGAAGATCAACGCCGCGGCCGGGATCACGAGAAACCAACCATCCTGCAGCGTCTGCAGCACCCCGATCCTGTCGCCGAACGGCAGCAGAGCTTGGTCGATTCCTGTCGTGAAGCTCAGCTGCCGCATCCAGTCCAGCATCGCTCCGGCCCCGAACGTGATCACCGCGCCCAGCACTCCGCCGATGAACAGGCCCGGCACGAAACCCGCCCACGCGCCAGTCAACAAGGCCGGGCCAAGCGGCACCGACCTGATCCGGAAATGCTGAGGACCGACGCTCATGACGAGCCCTCCAATCCAGGCCGGTGCAATGAAAGGCGCCGCCGGCGCAGCCGCATCAAGGCAAAAACAACCGCAGCGAGCACCACCGCCGGCACCGCCAGCGCGTAAACCAGATACACCCAGAAACGGCCGGTTGCAGACTCGGTGGGGACCGACTCACCGGACCCCCGAGACGGGATGCCCGCCACCGGCGCCGCCGGCGCCGTCACCGCGCCGAAACTCGCAGCGGCATCGCCGGCTACCAGCCGCGAAGATCCATCCGGACGGTACAGGCCGAAATGCTCCACCGACAGCCCCGGCACATCCGTCCAGTAATCCTCCAGCGACCACCACACCGCCGAGCCCACGTACCCGCCGGCAAACGTGTCGAAGTGCGCGGCCAGCGCCGGATACGTCACGTCGAAAAGCTCCCGCTGCTGCTTCTCCCCGGCGCCTTCGGCGGAAACCCAGTCACCGAACTCCAGGATCATCACCGGCTTGTGCGGATACGTCTGGTGAGCGAGCTCCAAAGCCTGTGACGTCCCCGGCTCCGGCGACGAACCTCCATAGAAGATCCCGTAATAAAAGGTGTAGCCGGCCACGTCCAGCGGCGAAGAGGTCGGGTCAGACGGGTTGGAGCCGTACATCGCCTGGCCCGTCAGCCGCGTGCCGTCGATCTTCCGGTCGAGGTCGTGCAACACCCGCATCGCGCTCGTTCGCTCGGCATCGCCGGTCGATTCATTTGCGAACCCATGGAACATCACCGAGGGGCGATTGAAGTCACGCAGCGCCATCTCGGCCAGCATCTGCTGCGGGATGCCCCGACCCATCACCAGGGAGAAAGTTTCAGGCGTGTAGTGGTTCAGAGGGATCTCCTCCCACACCGCCAGGCCCAGCCGATCCGCCAGCATCAGCAGCGCCGGGTTGCCCGGGACGTGGTTGGTGCGCAGCAGGTCCGCATGCACCGCCTGCGCGTGTCGCACCTGCAGCAGCTCGTCGTCCACCGACGGCGGCGTCCCGCCCGCCGGCAATCCATTCTTCGGCGGCGAAATCTTCTCGTCGTGCACCGCCACGCCCGTAAAGGCGATCGGCGCCCCGTTGAGCAGCAGCCGCGGTGCGTTGGGGTCGACCTGGATGCGGCGCAGCCCGAACGTGTCGTAGAAGCTGTCGCGCACGACGCCCTCGGTCGACACGAGCACGCCGAGCACATACAGCGCGGGATTCGACAGGCTCCACTGGTCCGCATCGCGAAACGTGAAGCTGCCATCGCGCTGGATGACGCCGCCCGCACCCAACGACAGGTTCTCGATGGTCAGGATCGCCACCGGGGCCACGTCGGGAGTCGCCAGCTCGAGCGGGTCCGGGTTGAGCAAATTGGCGTCCGTCACAGCCGCCGGCAGCACCTGCACGGTGACCGTGGCGTCGCTGATGGGCTGGTCGCCCGAGTTCTGCAGGACCACGCTCACGTTCGCGGCGTCGAGGTGGGGGACCACGTCAGCGCGCACGACGTGCAGAACATCGCTGGCTTCCAGCCACACCGGGCCCGTGATGCCGGCGTAGTCCCACGAGTCGGCCAGGCCCCACGGGACGATGTCGAGGCGCGAGCCACGCAGCGGATCCACGAATCGCACCGCGAGCACGTTCGGCGCGCCCGCCACCAACGCCTTGCCGACGTCGAACGCGAACGGCGTCCAGCCGCCCTCATGGTAGCCGAGGTACGTGCCGTTGAGCCAGACGTCGGCCAGGTAGTTGACGCTCCCGAACTTGAGCGTGACGGCCTCGGACGACCAATCGGCCGGAGGCGTGAACGTCACCCGGTACCACCCATCGGTCGAACGCCCACGGGGAGGCGGATTGACGCTGCCCGGCACCGTAGCCGCCTGCCACGACGAATCGTCAAAACCAGCATCGATGCGCCCCGCCGCCTCCCGCACCAGCCCGCCCAGCGACTCCCGTCGCGGCGCGAACGACATCTCCTCGTCCAGGTTGGCCGCCTGAAACCGCCAGCCAGACGAAAGGTCGAGGCGCGGCCGCGGCTCCCGGCCGAAGCCCGGCACCGGCTGGCCCGACTGCATCGCCACCCGGCCGCCATCGACCAATTGGAAGCTCAGCGTCGGGGCCAAACCGGCCGCGCTGATGGAGGAGGCGCTGCCGAGCGAGCAGGCCGCCAACCCGCCCACCACGACAGCCATGACGAGGCCCCGCGCCAGGACGCGAGACCAGGAGAAGGCCACAGCTAATCCATTTAACGCGCAGCCGGCATCGAAACGGTCGCTGCACGCGAACATGCGTACGTGAACCCAAAGACGTCCATTGACTAGGCGACTTACCGCTGCTTAACTCGCGTCGACCTGCTGAGCGGTGGACTGTCCGGCTGGGCGGGACCTCATGAATCAAGGCGGAGCTTGTTAAACGGATCAGGAAGCGCTCTCAGTAGCGCCGCCAGGCAAAGCAGGGCGCAGGCAAAATACGCCATCGGACTCGGCGCGTTCGTACTCGTCTTCGCGGCGGCGGCTTTCATCCTGTACCTCCATTACAGCGGGGACATCAGCGCCTATGAGTCGGCGTCCAGCTGCGCTTCGCCTGGCGACGCGTTGCAGGGTCAGGCCTGCGTCTACAAAGGCCAGGCGAGGGTGCTCAGCACCGGCAGGCATGATCGACTGGAGGCTGTGGTCGAATTCGATTCCCTGCCGGCTCACACATTCAGCACGAGCTTTCCCAACAACAACGAGCCATCGAGCACTGCGTTGACCGCCGGCACGACGACTGACGGCGAGATCTGGGCGGGAAAGGTGACCCGACTTGCCGGCAAGCCGACCGTGGACAACCCCGAGGCGCACCCCGCAACGCCCTACCTCGAGTTCGCGGTCGGGTTCTTGGTGGGCGGGCTCGTGATTCTGGGCCTGTCCGCCGGACTCGCACGGGTGGCGTGGCGGGTCAGGTAATCGGGTCGTGGGCCTGCGGTTGACGGGAGCTCGACCAGCTCCATGGGGGGCCGCCTGGCGAAACAAGGCCCAGGCTGCCTTTGCGATCGGGGTTGGCGTGGCCGTGGTCATCCTCGGGTTCTTCTTCCTTTTCATGTTTCTCGGCAACAGCAGCGACCTGGCCGCCTACAGCTCAGCGTCTCCCTGCGCTTCCGTGAACGACGCTTTCAACGGTCGTTCGTGTCGCTACGTAGGCCAGGCCCGCGTGCTCAGCACCAGCAGGCCGGTGCGACTCCAGGTTCAGGTCGCGTTCGACAATTTGCCCGGCCGAACCTTTACCGCCAGCTTCGTGGTTGCGAACGAGCCCAGCAGCACGGCGCTGAAGACAGGCGGGACCGTTGCAGCCGAGTTGTGGGACGGCAAGGTCACGCACCTCGCCGGCGAGCCATCGGACGCGGATCCTGAGCTAGACACGACCACCCCATTCCTGATCACGGCCGCCGTCCTCTGGGTGTGGGGGACGTTGGTCATCTTCCTGGGCGGCTGGCTGGCCAGGGCCGCCTGGCGCAAGACCTGAGCGACCCCCCCCTTTCCTCTGAGTCGAACGTGCGTACGGGGGCGAGCCGCGCGTTCTCCTAGAGGTGCTTCTCCACGCTGTCCTGTTTTTCTCGTTCCTGGCCGCCGCCACCACGCTGGTGGCGATGCTGCCGCGCCTGGTCCAAGCCCGCATCTGGGTCGGGCTGCCGACCGGGCTGGTGCTGATCGGGGCCACGGACACGGCCGGGTCGTTCATAGGCGGGGACATCACGCTCGACAACTGGCTCTCAGGCGGCGCCCTGCTGACCGTGATCGTGGTCCGCCTCTGGATGCCACGCTGGAGCTGGCTCGGCGCCCAGCTCTTCGCGACCGCCATGCTCGCCGCGCTTTCGTACCTTCTCTACGCGGGCACGCTGACCTTCGCCGGCACGCACGGCTACATCTACTTCGCAGGCTCCACGCTGCTGCTGCTGCTGGAGCTGGCGGCGCTTTCGCTGTCAATTTCGTACCTGTTCGAGATCGTCGACTCGCTGTCGCGGCGGCCGGATCCAACCCCCAGCCTGGACGCGTCGTACCTACCCAGGGTCGCGATCCAGGTGCCCGCCTACGCCGAGCCGGTCGAGGTGGTGTCCGAGACGCTGAAGTCACTCGCCGCGCTCGACTACCCCGACCTCATCGTCCAGGTCGTCGACAACAACACGCCCGAAGAGGCAACCTGGCGCGCGCTCGAATCGCTCTGCAAAGAGCTCGGTCCTCGCTTCCAGTTCATGCACCTCGACAACTGGCCGGGCTTCAAGGCCGGCGCCCTCAACGAGGCCACTCGAAGGCTGCCTGCGGACGTCGAGGTGATCGGCGTAGTCGATTCCGACTACGCCGTCGAGCCCGACTGGCTGCGCAGAGCTGTGGGCCACTTCGCCGATCCGCGCGTGGCCTTCGTGCAGACGCCGCAGGACTACCGCGACTGGCAAGACGACCAGTACCTGCGCGGTCTCTACTACAGCTACCAGTACTTCTTCGTCATCACCATGCCCGCCCGCCAGCACCGCAACGCGATCATCTTCGCGGGCACGATGGGCCTCATCCGGCGACGGGTGCTAGACGAGATCGGCGGCTGGAACACCGATGTCGTCACCGAAGACGCCGAAGCCAGCCTGCGCATGCTCGCGCGCGGATACGTCGGCGTGTACGAGCCGCGAGCGTTCGGGCACGGGCTCATGCCGCTGAGCTTCGACGGCCTGAAGAAGCAGCGTTTTCGATGGGCGCTCGGCGGGGTGCAGATCCTGCGCCTTCACTGGCGCCGGCTGCTCCTGCGAACAGGCGGCGACAAGCTCACGCTCGGACAGCGGGTCCATTACCTCCTCGGCAACGTGCAGTGGTTCGGCGACCCGCTGATGCTGTGCTTCACGATCCTGCTGCTGGCATCGGCCGTCGCCACCGCGGCTCATCACCAGCTTCCGATCCGATCGCTGACCGGCGCCGTCCTCGGCCTTCCGATCGCGTTTCTCGCCACCGGGCTGCTTCGTGCCGTGTGGGCGATGAAGCTGAAAACGCGGTGCACCTGGCGAGATGCCATCGCCGGGCTGCAGGTGTGGTTTGCCTTGAGCTGGGTCGTCAGCCTCGCCTGCGCACGAGGCCTGCTGCGCTTTCACACGGCTTTTCTGTGCACGCCCAAACGAAGGGAAGGCGAAGGCACGTTGCTGCAGGCGCTGAGGTCGGCGCAGATGGAGGTGGTACTGGCGTCGGCGGGCGCCATCGCCGCGGTCGTGATGCTCATCCGCGCGCCATCGTTCTCCACCGGGGCGCTGTCCTTCCTGCTGCTCTTTCAGTCCTCGATCTACGCCAACGCTCCGTGGGCGAGCGCCGCGGCCGAGGGCATCACGCTCACACCGCTTCGCCGCGCTTACCGGCGATCGCCTCAGAGCACCGGGCTTCGGCCGTCGACCGGAGGCGTCGTGGCCCTCGCCATCCCGGCGCTGGCAGGCCTGGGCTTCGTGGCCCTGCTGGTCATCGCCGCCATCGCCACGCCGCCGGCGCTGCTGGCCGAACCGGCCAGCGCGCCGCCCGCCCAGGCGCCGGCAGCATCCTCAACGCCCACGCCTTCTCCGTCGCCGTACCCTTCACCATCACCGAGCCCGTCGCCGAGCCCGTCGCCGTCGCCGTTACCCTCGCCGACGCCTTCGCCCAAATAAAAACGGGCCGGCGCGTTGCCGGCCCGCTGACGAGTATGTCGTTCGTTAGCTCTTCATCACGAGGAGGCCGAACGCTGCTCCCTGCGGGTCGCTGAGGATCGAGAATCGTCCGCCCGGGAAGTCCTGTGGCTCGAGCAGCGCCTTCGCGCCGAGCTTGGTGGCCTTTTCGTGGGCTTTGTCCACGTCCGGCACGGTGAAGTACGCCAGCCAGTAGCTTGGCACCTCGGCGGGAACCATCGGGTTCATCTCCATGCCGCCCGCGATGCTGTCACTGCCGAGCATGAACTCGGTGTATGGCGGTTGGCCTTCGCCCATCTCGGTGTTCTTCTCGCCCCAGCCGAAGAGCTTGTTGTAGAACGGCTTGGCCCGTTCGATTCCGCGCGCGTTGAGCTCGGCCCAACCGAACGCGTTGGCCTGGCCGATCACCGGCGAACCCGTCATGACGCCCGGCTGCCAGACGCCGATGGCGGCTCCGGCCGGGTCCTGAATGACGGCCATGGTGCCCTGTGGGCCGACGGCCATCGGCTCCGCGAGGACGTTGCCGCCCGCGGCCTTCGCCTTCTTGGCCGTGTCCGCGGCATCCGCGCTCCCGATGTAGACCAGCCAGGCATTGGGGGCTTCGGGCGACATCTTCGGGCCGATGCCCGCGACGTCCTTGCCCCCGATCTTGGCCAGCGCGTAGCCGCCGTACTGCGGGTCAGGATTGACCTCGACCTTCCACTCGAAGAGCTTCGAGTAGAAGTCACGCGAAGCGGCCGCGTCCGAGCTCGATAGATCGAGCCAGACCGGCTTGTGCGCTATTGCGGTTTTGGCTTCCGCCATTTCCACCTCCTTGGAAAAAACCCGAGCCGTCGCTGGGTCAGTGAACCCCGGCAACCCAACCCTTCCTCGAGGGCGGCGACTGGGGACATACCCATTGTGCCACCGCCAGATGAAGGGTGGGTTAAAGTCTCCGACAGGCGCGGCTACCAAAGGGCGATTCTGCTGTCCATGCGCTGGGTGGTTGAATAAACTTGACTTCCTGACCCCAATTCCTCAATAATTTCAATGTGGCGATCAATAAACCACGAGACTGGCAGGAGTTGACCCGTCTCACGCAGGGCCGCCCGATGGCAGTCGAGCGGGTGCGGCTGGCGGAGACCAGCACCGCCATCGAGGGCAGCTGGGAGCTGCCGCAGCTCGCACGCCTGAGCGCCGAGGACCAGATCTTCGTCACCGCCTTCGTCCGCTCGCACGGCTCGATCAAGGAGATGGAGCGGATCTTCGGCGTCAGCTACCCGACCATCAAGTCGCGGCTCAACCGGATCGGCGACAGCCTCGAGTTCGTCGACACCAACCCGCAGCCGTCACGGGTCGAGATTCTCGAGCGGCTGCGCCGCGGAGAGCTCACCCCTGACGGCGCCATCGAGGAATTGGAGGCACTGAAGAAGTGAGCGAAGAACGGCGACAGATCCTGGAGATGCTGGCGAGCGGAAAGATCAGCGCCGACGAGGCCGACCGGCTGCTCGGCGCGCTGCAGGGTGCCCCCGCGACCGCCACCACCGCCGCGACGGAATCAAAAGCGGCGCCGAAGTACCTGCGAGTGATGGTCGACGCCAACGACAAGCACGATGGCCCGGTCCACATCAACGTGCGCGTGCCGCTCGTGCTGCTGCGCGCAGGCGTGCGCCTCGCGAGCCTCATCCCCGGGCCGGCGCAGGTGAAGGTGAACCGCGCGCTTCACGAGCAGGGAATTGATTTCGATGTGAGCCAGATCAAGCCCGAGAACATCAACGAGATCATCGACCAGCTCAGCGACGTCTCGGTCGACATCGACCAGAAGTCCGACGACGTGAAGATCAAAATCTTCGCGGAATAGGAGCGGCTCAGCCGTGGACGAGCTCATTCCCGTTCCAACCGTGCCGGTACCCCGGCCGAGCCGTCGGCCGTGGACGCTGCTCGCCTCGGGTCCGTTCCGGAACCTCTGGGTGGCTTCGACGCTGTCCTTGTTCGGCGACTTCTTCAGCTACATCGCCATCGCGTGGCTGGTGCTCCAGCTCACGGGCTCCAGCCTCGCCCTCGGCTCGGTTCTCGTGGCGCAGGCCGTGCCGCGCGGTCTGTTGATGCTCGTCGGCGGGGCGCTCGCGGACCGGCTGTCGCCGCGGCTGACGATGTTGGGGTCGATGGGGCTGCGCGCGGTTTTCGTTGCACCGCTGGCCGCGGTCGTGATCGCGGGCCACGCGCAGATGTGGGAGGTGTACGCCATCTCGATCGTGTTCGGCATCGTCGATGCCTTCTTCATGCCGGCCCGCACGTCGATCCTTCCGAAGATCGTCGCGGACCACGAGCTCGAGCCCGGGAACGCGGTGCTCAACGTGACGATGCAAGCCTCGGTCATTGTGGGCCCAGCTCTCGGCGGTGTCGTCGTGGCGGCGTTCGGGACTGGTTGGGCGTTTGCCGCGGACGCGGCGTGCTTCGCGATCGGGTTCGTCTTCGTGCTGTGGCTCCCGGCCGCGGCGCGCGCGGCCTCGGCCGACGAGCACCCGGACGGCGGAATGGCGGGGCAGATCCTGGCCGGTTTTCGCTACGCCTGGGGCGATATCGGCATCCGGGTGTCCCTCATCGTCATCGCGGTCGTCGATTTCGCCGCCAACGGGGCGCTGGGCGTCGGGCTGCCGACGCTCGCACGTGGGAGGTTCTCCGCCGGCGCGGCCGGCTTCGGGATCCTGCTGGCCGCGTGGGGTGTGGGGGCGACCGCGGGCGCGCTGGGCTCCGGGCTGGTGCCGCCGCCCAGGAGATTCGGATGGCTGCTCGTTGCCGTCTGCGCGTGGATTGGCGTCGGCATCGGCGTGGTCGGCATCCTGCCGTCGCTGGCTCCAGCGGCATTGGCGATGGGCATCTCCGGCATCGCCACGGGGGCCGTCAACACGTATGGCCTTAGCTGGCTGCAGCGCCGCACCGACCCGGCGATGCAGGGTCGGGTCATGTCCCTGGTGATGCTTGCCTCGATGGGCCTGACGCCGGTCGCCTTTGCCGCCTCGGGCGCGATCGCCGACATCAACCCGACGCTGCTCTTCCTGGTCGCGGGCGGAATGATGCTCGCTTGCGGCATCGGCGCCGCGGCGAGTCGGTCCGTACGCTCCCTGCGCTGATCCGCTAGTCGGCGAAGTCCCAGGCGCGGATGGCGACTTCGATGCGCACGCCGATCTCGGCGTCGTCGGGAGTCTTGGGGCCGTCGCCCATGTAGTGGAGATAGATGCGCTGTCGCAGCTCGTGCAGCCCTTCGGTGAAGAGCCTGGCGGTGCCGCGCAGCTCGAGCCCGCGCAGCGGTTCCTTGTTTTCGTAGACCGCCACGCTGGCTCGCGCGTCGCGCCGCAGGTGCTGAGCCTTCACGTCGTTGCGGCCGACAACGATGTTGAATCCGCCATCCGCCCACTCGAACCACACCGGTGAAAGGAGCACGTCTCCGCCTTTCCGATACGTGGCGAGGGTCGCCAACAACGGCTGGGACAGCAAGTCGCCGAGGTCGTCGACGCTCAGGTTGGTGCGCACGCCCCGCTAAGCATGACTCAGGTAACCTGCGCGCCCATGGGCGCGGGAATCCTTTCGGGGCTGCGCATCGTCGAGATCTCGGCCTTCGTCGCCGCCCCGCTTGGTGGCGCCACGCTGGCGGCGATGGGCGCCGACGTCATCCGGGTCGACCCGCCCGGCGGCGGGGTCGACGTCGGGCGCTGGCCTCTGCACCGCGGCCGCAGCCTGTACTGGGCTGGGCTGAATGCTGGCAAGCGCTCGGTGACGATCGACTTCCGCCACCAGCCGGGCCGTGAGAAGGTCGCGAAGCTCATCACGGCGCCCGGCGAGGGCGGGGGCATCTTCCTGACCAACCTGCCGGTCTCAGGCTGGAATTCATACGACGAGCTCAAGAAGCTCCGAGGCGACCTGATCATGGTGGCGATCACGGGCAACCGCGACGGCACCGCCGCCGTCGACTACACCGTCAACGCCGCCCTCGGCTTCCCGTTCATCACCGGACCCGAAGGCTCCGAAGGACCCGTGAACCACGTGCTGCCCGCCTGGGACGCGATGACCGGTTTCCTCGCCGCCACCGCCATACTTGCGGCGGATCGCCACCGGCGCATCAGCGGCGAAGGGCAGCTGGTCGAGCTGAGCCTCTCCGACGTCGGGCTGGCGGTGACCGGGCATCTCGGCCTCATCGGCGAGGCCGTGCTCGAGGAAGAGCCTCGCGGACGCTTCGGCAACCACGTCTACGGGACGTTCGGCCGGGACTTCGTCACCCGCGACGACCGTCGGGTGATGGTGCTGGCGCTCACGCCGCGGCAGTGGCGCAGCCTGGTCGAGGCGACTGGGCTGAGCGGCGAGTTCCGCAACCTCGAGGCGCGGCTCGGGCTCTACTTCAACAACGAGGGCGATCGGTGGCGCGGACGCCACGAGATCTGCGAGCTGCTGCAGGGCTGGATCGCCGTGCGCAACCTGACGAGCGTGGCGGCTGCGTTCGACGCGAACAAGGTGCTGTGGGGTCCGTACCAGACGTTCAAGGAGATGGTCGCGCAGGATCCGCGGGCATCGGCGGCCAACGAGCTGTTCGCCCTGGTCGATCATCCCGACCTCGGCAGCTATCCCACCCCGGGATCGCCGCTGCGGTTCGGCGGGGCGGAATCGGTGCCGCCGCGGCCGGCGCCCAGGCTGGGCGAGCACACGGACGAGGTGGTCAGGGAGTTTGATCTCTAGCCCCACCCGGAACCCGCAAGCGGGTTCCGACCTCCCCACGTGGTGGGGAGGTGAACTCAGCGAACTCTAAGGTTCCTCTGATGGTTCTCGAACAATCGGGCGGCATCGTGGTCGACAAACGCACCAGAGGAGAATGGGAGTAAGCCCGATGTCCGAGATCGATCCGAACCTGCCGCCCCCTCCGCCCTCACCCGAAGGGTGGGTCACACCGCCGCCGTACATGCCCGCCTACGTTCCCGCCAGCCCTCGACCGGCGTTTGCACGCTGGGTCGCGATCGTCACCTTCGTGGCGACCATCCTTGCCGCGGGCGGCGGCCTCGGCATCGGCCTCACCGCGGCCCGCTACCTGCACACGTTGCACCCGACGCAGTCCGCAGCCGTGCCGAACGCCACCCAACCTTCGACGTCCACCGCGCCCATCTCGGCCGCGACGCCATCCGCAAACCAGAACGGAACCATCGACGTGCAGGCGATCGCCGCCAGGGTCGATCCCGCAATCGTCGACATCAACACGGTCATCCAGACGAGCAGCGGCACCGGCGCCGCGGCCGGCACCGGCATGATCATCACGCCGTCTGGCGAGGTGCTCACCAACAACCACGTCGTGGACGGCTCGATCAGCATCGCGGTCGTCGTCGCCGGGCACGCGGGCAGCTACCGGGCACACGTCATCGGCGTCTCGCCGACCGCTGACGTGGCGCTGATCCAGATCGAAGGCGTCTCGGGCCTGCCTACCGTGACGCTCGCCGATTCTTCCAACCTCAAGGTCGGCGATCAGGTCGTCGCGCTCGGCAACGCGCTCGGGGCCGGCGGCACTCCGTCGGTCACCCGGGGCCAGATCACGGCCATCGACCAGACCATCACCGCCAGCGAGGGCAACGGGCGCGCCGAAACCCTCACCGGCATGATCCAGAGCGACGCCACCATCAGCCCAGGCGACTCCGGAGGCGCGCTCGTCAACTCCGCCGGCCAGGTCATCGGGATGATCACGGCGGGCGAGGCGCAGGGCTTCCGCACCTCGTCGTCGACAGTCGGCTACGCGATCACCGTCAACGCCGCGCTCACGGTCGTCAACCAGATCCGCTCCGGACAGGCGAGCGCAGACGTGATCATCGGTCCCGTCGGCTACCTCGGCGTCCAGATCCGCGACCTCGACCCGGAGCTCGCCGCGCAGTACGGCCTCAGCCTCAGCTCCGGTGCGCTGGTGTGGGTGGTGCAGGCCGGCTCGCCGGCGGAGCAGGCGGGCATGACCCGGCTGTCGGTGATCACCGCCGTCGGCGGCGCGTCGGTGAGCTCCGCGGCCACGCTCGGCGACGCGGTCCACGCATACAAGCCGGGCGCCATGGTGGCTGTCACGTGGGTCGATCAGAGCGGCGGCTCGCACACCAAGACGCTGACCCTGGTTTCCGGCCCGAACATTTAGGCCGAGCGCCTAAAAAAATAAGTCCCGCCACCCTTGCGAGCGGCGGGACTTATTAGAACGCTCGGCAACGACCTACTCTCCCATCGGGTTACCCCGACAGTACCATCGGCGCTGGAGGGCTTAACTTCCGTGTTCGGAAAGGGAACGGGTGTTTCCCCTCCGCCAAAGTCACCG